>OLQI01000034.1_pt1 | contig 158277 bp, 138 predicted proteins | sample 1672171 | NCBI WGS metagenome assembly OLQI01 (sample SAMEA3136655, study PRJEB25190) | human gut metagenome
CTAAAATCGGCTGTATTGAGGTGAGGTGTTGCGACGTTCCCTAGAATCCGCCGCTGAACGCGGAGATGGGCGCCCCCCCCCTCGCAGAAACGCCGGTGCCGTGGCGGGCATGGTCAGCTCCCATGTCGGGCGGCCCTCGACCTCGTGAAATGCCTTGCCGGGCACGGGCTTGATGGGCCGTTGTACGGGGTGGCCCTTCCTGCATCGAAACGCTCCTTCGGCGGCACGAAGTGTGTAATGCCCGCTTTGCCGTTTTACTCGTGGGTTTGTGAATGGTAATGTTCGGTCTTGCCCCTGAATGCAGATCATTTTTGAAAGAAGATAATTCATTATGTCCGATACCTTTATTTCCCTGAAGCCCAAGCGCGATGTGGCGCTGTTCGACTTGGACGGCACGGTGCTCGACACCTATGCTCCCATTTTGGAAAGCATGCGCTACGCCACCAAGACGGTGTTTGGGGAAGCCCTGCCCGATAGCAAGCTTGTTTCCATGGTTGGGCAGCCTCTGGTAACTCAGATGCAAGCGTTTGCCACCGAACGGGGTTGCGGCTCTGAGGTTGCCGACGAACTGACGCGCGTCTATCGCGAATACAACGAGCGCGACCTTGACGAAAAGTCCTTCCCGTTTCCGGGCATACCCGAGGCGATTGCCTCTTTGAAGAATGCGGGCTTCACGGTTGGCGTGGTTACGTCAAAGCGCGCAGTCTTGGCCACGAAGAGCCTGAAGGCTCATGGGTTGTTCGATGCGTTTGCCTGCGTGAATGGCGCCGAAGACAGCACTGCCCACAAGCCTGATCCCGATCCGCTGCTGACGGCGGCAAAGAAGCTTGGGGTTTCGCCTGATAGATGCGTGTATGTGGGCGACAGTCCCTACGACTTGCAGGCTGCCCATGCCGCAAACATGCCATGTGTGGGCGTTATCTGGGGCAAGTTCTTCGGGCGCGACATCTTGCTCGAGCAGATGCCAAGCGTGCTTATCGCCAGCCCCGAAGAGCTTGTTGGTGCGGTTGAGTTTGCGGCAATCCATTAAAGGACTGCATACCGCGGTTGAGTTCTCCGTATTCCATTAACGGGCTGGTCGTGCGCGGTTGAATTTGCCACAATCCATTAAAGTGAAGGCCGGAAGAGTTGCCTCTCCCGGCTTTTGTTGTATTGTGGCGCTAAGGCTGCACGTGGTGTCGTCATTCGCTCGTGCCGACCTTGGGCAACACGAGGCAAGTTAAGGCTGCGCGCAAGGGGGCATGTGCGCGGGAAGCTTCCGTCTTTTGTGCGGTGCTGGGACAGAATAGAAGCTTGCGGCATCCGCATTCCCGCGCAGGCGGCGAATTGGACATCGGATCGCATGCGGGGGCTCGCCCCGAGCCGAAGTGCGCCTTCGTGTCCCATGCTGCATCGGACGTCATGCAAAGGCCCGTCCATACCAGGGGCGTGTGCATAGAGCGCGCATTGAGCCGCACGCAAGGAGAGCAAACGGCATCTGCTTCCGAGCAGACGATCGGGTGGCACTTTGACCACGTAGAAAGGGGATTGCTATGGCGTTTTGTACGGATACGGTTTGCGCGGGCGAAGGGGTGTTCGCTCTTGAAGCCGTGGTCACGGTAACCCCGCGCGGTATCGTGGTGTACGCTTGTACGCCTGCTTTCGCTCACGTGGGCGCGACGGCTCAGGCCATTCCGCGCCCAGAGCCAGGGCGCACGGCAACGGTTAGCTTGCTTGCCGTCCCCTGCCATAGGGATGAAATTCCCGCCCACGATATTGCCGCCGCTCTGGCAACGGAGTTCGCCATGCCCTGCTCCGCTAGCACGGGCTATCACGTGGAAAATGCTTCTCCTTCCGATTTACAGAAGATGCTCGAAGTGAACCAGCAGCTCATCGAAGCGCTGAAGGAGCGCGTTGCGGCGATGCTTGCCAGCTTGAGCGAATAGCTGCCGCCCACGCCGATGCATCGCGCCCACCGATGCACGCTCGCTGACACCGTCTGGGCCCCGACCAGCGCCAACCGAACCCCGGCCCTGCGCCGCCGCCCGCTCCCAGGGCGCCCGCCATGCCGCGTCACCATCCCTGCCTCGCGCCGCTGCCCGCCCCACTAGGCCTACGATTCCGCGCGCTCCTCGGTCTCGGATTCGTCCCACCGCCCGAGCCCCGGCCCTGCGCCTCCATCGCCTACGCGCTGCTCCCGGCTGCCCGCGTCCCTCTATGTCGCCATCGAGCAGATCCAGAATCGTCGTCTAGGTCGTTGTCATCGGGAAGTCCCGCCCGCATCGCCCCCCCATCGCGCCCACCGCGCGCCGCCGCCCGCATCGCGCCCACCGTGCGCCGACATCCGCGTCACCCCCCCCCATCTCTCTCCTCGCGTTGCGGCGGCCCCAGGGCCCTGGCTGGCAAGAATCGCACCGCATGCATCCCTTTTTCGCCGAATGCGCTAAAAAGGCCCTCTTCCTGGCAACATCCGCTCGAAATGCATGCTTTTCGAGATCAAGATGGCAACATCCTCGCCCCATGCATCCGTTTCCGGGCGCAATCGGGCGATTAGGGATACATGGCGCGCGAATCTTGCCGCCAAGGGCCCTCTTTCGCGTCGAGGAGCCCGAAATCACGCATGGCGCGAAGATGTTGCCAGCGCCGCCCGGCCTTTCCGCGGCAGCGGCATGCGGCATGGCCGAACGGGCTTTGCGCCATGCGACAGCGGCATGCGACACGCAGCATGGCCGAACGGGCTTTGCGCCCTGCGGCGCGGGCTTGGCCTGCTTGCCGCATGCGCCCCCCCCTGTCATCTCGCCCGCGTTCATCGCCGCCGTCTTACACGCGTCGCGCTTCGCCGCCCGCATCGCGCCCACGCACGCCGCCATCCGCCGCGCCGCCCATTGCGGTCGGGATGAGCTGTCGATCGGGCTCTTCCTGCCGCCCTCGTGCTGCCCACGCCGACGCATCGTGCCCATCGATGCGCGCTCGCCGGCACCGCCTGGGCCCCGACCCGCGCCAACCGAGCCCCAGCCCCGAGCCAACCGGACCCCAGCCCCGCGCCAGCGAGTCCCGGCCCGCCCGTGGAGCCATCTGCGCCCACCCGCGCCCCGCCACCCGCCGCGCCTCGCCCTGCCGCGCGGGTTCCGCTGCGGTTCTGGTAATTCCTGCGAAATGGTGCGGTGATACAATTGCCCATACAAGAAAACTCCGTTTTTAAGGACAAGCAATGAGCTCTATTTTTGGCGACAAGCCCGTAGTGGGAATCATCATGGGATCCGAGTCCGACATGCCTACGATGGAAGCGTGCATGAAACAGCTTGAGGAACTGGACGTTCCCTACGAGGTTAAGGTGGCAAGCGCTCACCGCAAGCCCGCAGAGGTACACGAATGGGCATCTTCTGCAGTAGACCGCGGCATTCGCGTCATCATCGCTGCTGCTGGCAAGGCTGCTCACCTCGGCGGTGTTGTTGCCGCCTATACGCCGCTCCCTGTTATTGCCGTCCCCATGAAGACCAGCGATTTGGGCGGTTTGGACTCGCTGCTTTCCATGGTTCAGATGCCCAGCGGCGTACCTGTCGCAACGGTTGCTATCAATGGCGCAAAGAATGCGGGCATCCTGGCTGTTCAGATGCTCGGCACTGGCAACGATGAGGCACGCGCTAAGATCGAAAAGCTCAAAGCCGATATGGCCGAGGCGTAAAAGGATATAGCTTAATGGCAAAAGAATTTTTGACGGGTAACGAAGCATTCGCCCATGCCGCTCTCGAAGCGGGCGTGCGCGTGTGCGCCGGATACCCAGGCACGCCTTCTTCCGAGGTCATCGAAACGGTGGCCAAAGAGCATGCCGCCGGTCGCGCCGAAGGCGTTCATGTTGAGTGGTCCACGAACGAAAAGGCGGCTTTGGAACTGTTGGCGGGTGCAGCCTATTCTGGTGCACGCACGCTGTATACCTGCAAACAGGTGGGCTTGAACGTTGCCAGCGATGCCCTGATGTCGCTGAATTATGTGGGCGTGAAAGGCGGCACTGTTCTGTACGTGGCCGACGATCCGGGCCCTATTTCTTCTCAGACCGAGCAGGATACGCGTCGTTTTGCGGCCTTCGCCAAGGTGCCGGTGTTCGACCCGGCAACACCCGAGCAGGGATGCCAGATGATGAGCGCCGCCTACGAGTTGTCTGAGAAATATCAGACTCCCGTGCTGATGCGCCCCACCACACGTGTATGCCATGCCTCCACCTACTTCGAGGTGGCAGAACATACCCAGGCGCGCACGCCCGAAGGCTTCAAGCGCGATTCTCGCTGGGTTATTTTCCCGAAACGCTCCTATGCTGCGCACAAGGAAATCAACGAGCGTCTGGGTTCCATTGCCAACGATTTCTCCGAGAGCGAATTCGACGCATTCAACCCCATGTTCGCCGAGGGCGAAGATGCTCGGTTCGGCATTGTTGCCGGCGGCATTTCGTACGCCTATACGCGTGAGGCATTGCGCTTGCTGGAAGAAGAAGCTCAGGCGGGCAAGCTCGTGTGGGCGCAAGGTGCTCCTGCAGCGCCAATTCTTCCGCCGCTGTGCGAAGGTGGTTACTGCACCATGGGTGGCCCCGCTTATGGCAAGACGGTGGATGCTCTTCCTGCGTATCGCATTATGCAGGTGGGCACGCCGTATCCGTTCCCTCAGAAGCGCGCCGTGCGCTTTGCCGAGGGCTTAAGTGATGTGATTGTGCTCGAAGAGCTGGATCATGTTCTGGAAGACGAAATGCTGAAAACGGCAGGGTGCGTGCATGCCGGCTATCGTGTGCATGGCAAGCTGACAGGCGAAACCACCGATCGCGGTGAAAACACGGTAGACGCCATTGCTGCTCAGCTGCGTGCATTCTTCGGTGTGCAGCTGGCCGAGCCCTGCAAGGTGTTCGGCGCTGAAGCGGTCACCGCTACAAGTGCTGGCGAAGAAGCGGTTCAGATTCAGCCGCCTGCCCGCCCTCCGCTGCTATGCCCAGGTTGTCCACATCGTGGCGCATTCTACGCGGTGAAATCCGCGCTGAAGAAGCCAAGCGACGGCATTTTCTGCGGCGATATCGGCTGCTATACGTTGGGCAATGCAAAGCCCCTGAACGCTGTCGACACTTGCTTGTGCATGGGCGCGGGCATTACGGTGGCGCAGGGCTTTAGCGTGGTAGAGCCTGGTAAGAAGGCCCTTTCGTTCGTGGGCGATTCCACCTTTTTTGCCAGCGGCATGACGGGCATTGCCAATGCGGTGTACAACCAGCACGACATCACGGTATGCGTACTGGACAATGCCACCACGGCGATGACCGGATCTCAGCCTCATCCGGGCACGGGCGTTACCTTGATGGGTCCCAAGTCCGAGCCTATTTCCATCGAAGCGGTGCTGCGCGCATTGGGCGTGAAGGTTATCACCCGCGCCAATCCGCTGCGTTTGGACGAAGCACGCGAAGCGGCTCGTGAGGCAATTTACTACGATGGTCCTTCCGCCATCATCTTCGAATCGCCTTGCATGAAGCTGATCAAGCCCGGTGCTCCTGTTCGCTACTGCGAAGAGGCATGCACGGGCTGTGGCAAGTGCGTGCTGAAAATCGGGTGCCCCGCGCTTTCTTGGGACGCCGAGAATCGCCGCCCCGTTGTTGACGCTTCGCTGTGCAACGGCTGTGGTTTATGCACGTACCTGTGCGAAGACGGCGCTCTAGAATGCGACGGGAACGAAGGGAGCGCGAAATGATCAACGTTTCTCTTGCCGGCATCGGTGGGCAGGGCAGCGTACTTGCTGCGAAGATCTTGGCCGAAGCCGCCCGTTCGAAGGGCTGGCAGGTGCGCACGGCTGAAACCACGGGCATGGCGCAGCGCGGTGGCGACGTTATGAGCCACGTGCGCATGGGCAACAATGGCGAAGAGGTGTTTTCTCCGTTGCCTGGCGATGCGTCCGACGATGTGATCATCGCACTTGAACCTGGCGAGGGTCTGCGTGCCCTTCATCTGCTGAAGCCTTCGGGCGTGATGGTAGTTGCTCGTTCAGGCGTTGCCCCTACGGTGGGCGATTTCAAATCGCCTTCGTACGACCCTGCCAAGATGATCGAGGCTTTGCAGGCATCGGGTGCTCATGTGGTTGTGGTAGACGATGTTGCCCTGTGCGATGCGTTGGGCTCCCGCAAGGCACTGAACATCATCATGTTGGCAAGTGCCCTTAAGGCGGTAAACGCACCCGAAAGCCAGAGCGCCCTTCGCGGCGTGCTGACGCTCGATGATATGCGCGCCGTTGTTCCCGCTTGCGTGAAGGAGCGTTTCGTCGAGATGAACCTTCGAGCTGTCAGCTTGGTCGAGGGCGTGTAGGCAGGCTGGTGCTCGTGCTTTCGGCTTGGTTGGGTGCATAGCCTGATCTGGATTGGCTTTCGCGCTGTCAGCGGTTGGAGCGTGGTTTTGGTTGGTTCTCACGTTGTGGGTCTTGCCGTGGGCGCGTAGGCCGGCAGTCCCTGCGCCATCAGCCTGGTTGGGGGAGTGTACAGCTCGATTGGTGCTTGTGCCGTTAACTCGGCTGAAGGCACCTAGCTCGATGGGCCGTACCGTCAGCCTGGGTTTGGGTGCGTAACTCGATTATTCCGATGCGTTTCGCTTTATCGTGCTAGAGTGTGACGCGTCATCTGTAATTTGGTTAGAAGCCGCAAGGGGAGGGTACCCCCTATTTGCGGTTTGTTTTCAGCGTAACAAGGCAACCTGCTACACAGAAAGGCAGATCCATGGAATTGACCGACGAGCAGTTCTCCCTCATCAAGGAGCAGTTCAAGACGCTGAAGGAGCGTTCGCCCTTCTATGCGAAGAAATTCGAGGGCATCGATCTTTCTGACGTTCAGACCCAGGAAGATTTTGAGAAGCTGCCTTTCTCCGAAAAGGCTGACTTGCGTGAGGCCTATCCGCTGGGTTTGGCCGCCGTGCCCGAGGAAAAGATCGTTCGCATCCATTCTTCTTCTGGCACCACGGGTATTCCGGTGGTGATTCCCTATACCCAGAAGGATGTTGACGACTGGGCCACGATGTTTTCGCGCTGCTACGAAACGGTGGGCATCACCAACAAAGACCGCATTCACATTACGCCGGGCTATGGCCTGTGGACGGCTGGCATCGGCTTCCAGCTTGGTGCTGAAAAGCTGGGCGCTATGGCGGTTCCGCTGGGTCCAGGCAACACCGAAAAGCAGCTGCGCATGATGGAAGACCTGCAGTCTACTGTTTTGTGCGCCACTTCCTCCTATGCTTTGCTCCTCGCCGAGGCAATTGCCGAACGCGGCATCCGCGACAAGCTTGCTCTGAAGAAGGGCGTTATTGGTTCCGAGCGTTGGAGCGAAAAGATGCGCCATCGTATTGAAACCGAGCTGGGCATCGAGATCTTCGACATCTACGGTCTTACCGAAATCTATGGACCGGGCATTGGCATTTCTTGCCACGAGCACGATGGCATGCATCTGTGGAGCGACTACGTATATGCCGAGGTCGTTAACCCGAAAACAGGCGAGCCCGTGCCTGATGGCGAGGTTGGCGAGCTGGTTCTTACCACCCTACGCAAGGAAGGCGCTCCCCTTATCCGCTACCGCACGCACGACCTTACCCGCATCATTCCGGGCGACTGCGCTTGCGGCATGAAACACCCCCGCATCGACACGCTGGTAGGCCGCACCGACGATATGTTCAAGGTCAAGGGCGTTAATATGTTCCCCGCTCAGGTGGAAGAGGTCATCGCCGCAACCTCGGGTACGTCTTCCGAGTACCAGGTAATGATCGAGCATATCATGGGCCGCGACGTGCTTACGGTGCTGTTTGAAACCTCGCTTGAAGGCGAAGCTTTGCAGCGTTGTGAAGAAGAGCTGGCGCTCATCTTCAAGGCAAAGATCGGCTGCACTCCCGATGCCAAGGGCGTGCCTATCGGTGAGCTTCCCCGTTCCGAGAAAAAGACCCAGCGCATCTTCGACAGCCGTTACTAAGTTTTACCAACGCCGCCCCCCACGGGCGGCGTTTTTTTTATGGCGCAGGCTAGGCGTGTTATTGGGCGCCGGAAGATGTGCCGCTTCGGATTGGGGGTTATGGGCAGAAAGCGACTTGCCGGTTATGGCAACCCGCACCTTGCAGAAAGGGGCTTGCTGGTTGCGGCTATTCTTGCCTTGTTGAAAATGCCCTGTAGGTTGCGGTGGCATACATTCGGCGGAGCCGTTCGTAGGTCGCAGCGACCCGCATCCGACGGAGCCGTTTATGGGTTGCGTCTGCCCGCAACTCATAAACGCCGTTCGCAGGTTGCAGATTTCGAGAACGTGTTACGGCATGCTATGATGTTACGGTCCTAAAAGAAGTAACATCGACGCAGAAGGGGACGCGATGCAGGAAGCCGCGCTTGATCCCGATTACGAATCACTTTCCTGGTCTGATTCTGATGACTACGATCAGTACGTAAACGAAGAGCTGGCAGATTCCCGCTCGGCGAAGTGGGTCGTCCTGGTTTCTCGCTTGGCGGGGTGCTCCCTTGAAGGGAAAACCGTCCTTGATTTGGGCTGCGGCCCTGGGTTCTTTCCCTGCGCGCTTGGTGCAGAAGGCGCCAAGGTGTATGGCATCGATACCTCCGATAACATGCTGGCGTGCGCACGTGCGAATGCCGAAAAGCGCGGCGTTAACGCTGTGATGCTCCATATGGACGCCGAAAGCTTGAGCTTCCCCGAGGCAACCTTCGACCTGGTTGTGACGCGCAACGTTACGTGGACGCTGCCGAACCCGGTTGCCGCCTATCGTGAATGCCTGAAGGTTCTGAAGCCTGGCGGAAAGCTGCTCGTGTTCGATGCGAACTGGCACCACGAGTTCTATAGCGAAGCCGTTGCGCAGAAGGTGCGCGAAAACGAAGCGGCGTATTATCGGAAAACCGGCATCCACACAGCTGTGTGCACCAACGACAAGCCTTACTACGACTCTCTTCCCCTTTCGTCGGTAGTGCGCCCCGCATGGGATACCGATGCTCTGACACAGGTGGGCTTTGACGGCATCACGGTAATCGAAGATGCCGGCAAGGAAGTGTACCTGGACTGGGAATATGAGCTTTACGGCGCTTCTCCTCTGTTTGCCGTGGCTGCGGAAAAACCCGTTGCTGCTGCAGAAGGAAACGAAGCCTTCAACGTGCTCAAAGCCACACGTGACTATTGGAACGAGCGCTCCAACACGTTTGGGCTCGATGGCTCCATCGATAAATGGGGCGACCTCATTCAGCAAAAACTCCTGCAGCGTGGCGTTACGTCACCTTGGATTCTTGATGCTGGCTGCGGCACGGGAGCCATGGCGCTTACTCTTGCATCGCGCGGGTATCGTGTGTGCGGTGTTGATTTTTCTCAGGGCATGCTGCTTCACGCCCGCATGAACGCAAAGCATCAGGGTCTGGAAATTCCTTTGGTATTGGGCTGCGTCGATCAGCTTCCGTTCGTTTCTGAAACCTTCGATGTGGTGGTAAGCCGCAACGTGCTTTCCAACTTGGCTGTTGCCAAGGAGGCTTTGGAAAGCTGGCGCGATGCGTTGTGCCCTGGTGGCTACCTGGTGTATTTCGATTCCTCCTGGTGGCACTACCTCCACGAAGAATCGCTGGACGCTAAGCGCGCCCTTGCGTATGGTACGGGTTCTTCACCCATCTTCAACGTCCTTGAAGAACTTGCGAAAGACATGCCCATTGCTGCGGCGGACCGCCCTGCGTGGGACGTGATGGCCCTTCGCTCGCTTGGCTTCGAAGTTGAAGCAGTTGAAGATGTTTCTTCGCGTGTATGGACGGCCGAAGAACAGCAGCGCTATGAATTTGCTCCGCAGTTTATGGTGGTTGCGCGAAAGCCCGTTCGCTAGGCGCCCCATGAAAAAGATGATCGTACAGCGACTGCTGCATCTTGTGGTGGTGCTGTTTTTGGTGACGCTTGTCTCGTTTTTCCTGATGTACTTTTCTCCTGGCGATCCGGTCACGGCGCTTTTGTCGCGCGGCGGCACGGTGCCCGACCCTGATGTGGTTGCCCAGAAAAGGGCAGAGCTCGGCCTGGACAGGCCTGTGGCGGAACAGTACGTTGCGTGGTTGGCGGGGATATTCCAAGGGAATTTGGGAATATCGATCGGCTCGGGGCGGCCCGTTGCATCGGAAATCGCTGCGCGCATGCCAGCAACGTTGTTCTTGGCTGTTACCTCTCTTGCACTCACGCTTGTGGTGTCCATTCCTCTTGGTTGCTTGTGCGCCCTGAAGAAGAACCGCGCAACTGATTTGATTATTCGCTTCGCTTCCTTTGTGGGGGCTTCGGTTCCGGGCTTCTTGATGGCTCTGATCTTGGTATTTATGTTTTCCCTGACGCTTCACTGGTTGCCCAGTATCGGAAGCATGAAGGGTGTTGGCTGGGTTCTGCCTGTTCTGACACTGGTCCTTTGCGAATCAGCGATGTACATCCGCCAGATCCGCACCATCGTGTTACAGGAAATGGAGCAGGATTACGTTGAAGCGGCGCGCTTGCGCGGCATTTCTGACGTTGCCATTCTGTCTCGCAGTGTGCTGAAAGCCACGGCGCCTACCATTTTGGTGCTGACGGGCATGACGTTTGCGCAGCTTTTAGGTGGCAGTGCCATTATCGAAAACGTATTTAGCTGGCCTGGCATCGGCTTCTATGCGGTGCAGGCAGTATTCGCGCGCGATTACCCGGTAGTTCAGGCGTACGTACTTATCGTTGCGGTGCTCTTTGTGCTGGTCAACCTTTGCGTTGACTTGCTTCAGGCTCGCATTGACCCCCGTGCTCGTTTGGCGCTGGAGCAATCTGCCGCCCAAGAAAGGCGGGGTGGTGCGCATGTCTAGGGGTAAACGTCGAAGCGGTGGTTTGGCTGGGCGCCGTGCGCTCTATTGCGGCATTGTTGCGCTGCTGATCGTTGCGTTCTCGTTCGTTGCGCCTTTGTTGTGCCAGCACGATGCCGAACTTGCCAACCTTGCGTTGTCGAACCGCGCACCCGACGGGGAATTTCTTATGGGCACCGATTCGCTGGGTCGTTGCATTTTGTGTCGTGTCCTAACGGGATTGCACACCACCGTGCTTGCCGCTTTGGCGGTTGTGGCTTTAAGCGTTGTTATCGGTTCGGTTCTGGGTGCGTTGTCGGGGTATATCGGCGGCGTGTTCGATTCCGTGGTAATGCGCATTACCGATGCCTTTATGGCGTTCCCGACTTTGGTTTTGGGCATTGCCATCGCCGGCCTTCTGGGCGGCGGTTTGCAGAATGCGGTTATCGCGCTGGTGGTTCCTGGCTGGACGCGCTTTGCGCGCATTGCCCGTTCTTCCGTGTTGGCGTTGAAAGAGCGCCCCTTCATTCAGGCGGCAGTTATTGGCGGCCTGAGCAGAATGGCAATTGCTCTGAAGCACGTGCTGCCCAACATTCTTCCGCCCCTGATTGTTACGGCGTGCTTGGACATCGGCGGTTCGATGCTCAGTTTGGCGGGACTTTCTTTTTTGGGCTTGGGTGCATCGCCTCCTTCGCCCGAGTTGGGCGCCATGATCAATCAGGCGGCATCAGGGTTCCAAACTGCACCTTGGGCGGTGTTCGCACCAGGTTTTGCCATCTTCTTGGTGGTTGCGGTGTTCAACTTTTTCGGCGATTCGGTAAACGAAGTGCTGGGAAATAAGATCTCTCTGTTTGTAAGGGCAAAGAAATAAAACCATCGAAGAAAGGAAAGCGAGATGGTGAAAGCTAAGAAGAGGTGGGCAAAGCGCATTGCCGCTGTAGCCCTTGCCTGTGCTTTGGGCACGGGTGCCGTGGGCGCGCTTGTGGGGTGCTCGCCGGATTCTAAGAGCAATAGCGACGAGATGAGCGTTGCCTGGACTTCAAACGCTGGCGAGTATAACCTTGACCCAACCAACAACTACATGGGTTGGCAGGGTTCCTATCTGGGCATTTACGAGCAGCTGTTCCGCATCGATGCCAACTTCGATCCTCAGCCCATGTTGGCTGAGTCTGCCGAAATGGTGAACGACACCACGTGGAAGATCACGATTCGTGAAGGGGTAACGTTCCAGAATGGCAATGAACTCAACGCTCAGGCGGTAGTGGATTGCCTGAATCGCACCATCAGCATGAACGAGCGCGCCAAGAAATCGCTCGATATTGCCAATATGGAGGCTGACGGCAACGTGCTTACCGTTACCACCAATTCCCTTAACACCGCCTTTAAGAACGAACTGTCCGAGCCTGTTGCCTCTATCATCGATGTGAACTCGGGCGCTGCCGAAGACGAGCCTGTGGGCACCGGCCCTTACAAGATCGATTCGGTCGAAGGCAATGGCGACGTTGAGCTTTCTGCCTACGATTCCTATTGGCAGGGCGAGCCGAAAATCAAGACTGTGCATGCAAAGTACCTTACCGACGATCAGTCGAAGGTATCCGCGCTACAGTCTGGCGAGGTTTGCGCGCTGATGAATGTTGCGGACGACCAGCTTGGAAACTTGAGCGATACGTCCAAGTACACTTTGCATCAGACCAATCAGGCTCGTGCCCACATGCTGTACTTCAACATGAAGAGCGAAGCCATGCAGGATGACGCGGTTCGCCAGGCCGTTGGTATGTGCGTCGATCGTGATTCGTATGTAAGCTCCATCTACAACAATTCCGCTGAGGCATCCCACGCCGCATTCCCCGACTCTTCTGGCTATGCTGATGGTGTGACCTGTGACGGCTTCGACGTGGAAAAGGCAAAGCAGATCCTGGCTGATGCCGGCTATGCCGATAACGATGGTGACGGTGTGCTGGAAAAGGACGGCAAGAAGCTTTCCCTGAAACTGATTACCTATCAGGCAAACGCTGCATTGCCCATGGACTGCGAAGCGCTGGCATCACAGCTTTCCCAGATCGGCATCGCTGCTGATATTGAGGTAGCCGAAAAGATCACCGTTCGTTTGGCCGACAGCGACTGGGACATTGGCACCATGGCTTACTCCACGCTTCCCACGGGCAATCCCTACACCTACCTGTCTGCGGTTATGGGCTCCGATGGCACCAGCAACTATGGTCATTACAGTAACGCCAAGGTTGACGAGCTTCTTGGCCGGCTGAAGAAGACCGGTGACGAGGCCGAGCAGAAGGAACTGGTGAAGCAGATCCAGCAGATCGCGCTCGATGACCATGCTTATGTCTACATGGTTCATACGTTGGTAAATGACGTTACGGCAGCCGACGTTGAAAACCTTGCTATGCAGGGTCAGTACGACTGGCTGAACTATCAGATGTCTTACAAGTAGGGTGTATGTCTGCAATTTTCGAAATAGAAAACTTGCGTGTTGCGTACAACGGTGACGCCGTGCTTCATGACGTCACTGTTTCCCTTGAGCGGGGCTCTATTGTGGGCATTGTTGGCGAATCGGGCTGCGGCAAAACCACGCTGCTTCGCGCCGCGCTTGGAATGCTTGGGCAGGCGGGCGAGGTTTGCGGCGGCTCCATTCGTTTTGCTGGGAAAGACGTTTCTGGCATGACGCAGACCGAGCATCTTTCCTTCGTCAGCACAGCGGCGTCGTTGGTGTCGCAAAACCCTCAGCGGGCTTTCAGCCCCGTTCGCACGTTAGGCTCCCAATTCGAGGAGACTGCTCTTTTGCGTGGCGAGCTTTCGAAGGGGGAGGCACGCGCGCGTGCGGCGTCTCTTCTTGGAAGGCTGGGGCTTTCCGACCCTGATCGGGTTTTGAACAGCTATGTTTTCGAGCTTTCCGGCGGTATGGCCCAACGTGCCGCTATTGGCCTTGCGCTGATGAATTCCCCAAAGGTCGTTTTCGCCGATGAGCCTACCAGCGCTCTTGATGTGGCGGTTCAGGCGCAAGTGGTAGAGGAGCTCATTTCAGCAAATCGTGAATTTGGGGTGTCGCTTTTGGTGGTGTCCCACAACATTGCCGTGATGGCCCACATGGCCCAGTATCTCTATGTCATGAAAGACGGGGAGGTTGTGGAGCAGGGGCCCTCCGAGCAGGTTATCGCTTGCCCCCAGCATCCGTACACCCGTCAGCTTATTGCTTCTGTTCCCAAGCTAAGGAGCGTTCGATGAAGGCGCTGGAGGTTAACGGTGTATCCAAGCGTTTCCCCGGCATGGAAAAGCTGGCACTGAACAGGGTGGGCTTTACCTTGGAGCAGGGTGAATGCTTGGGTATTGTTGGCGGCAGTGGCAGTGGCAAAAGCACGCTGGCCCGCGTTATCACGCTGCTTGAGCGGCCTGATGGCGGCTCGGTTTCATTGTTTGGGAAAGAAATCCTCGGTTTGCCGCGCAGGCAACGTAAAGATGTGTATTCGAACATTCAAATGGTGTTCCAGATGCCGTTGGAATCGTTCGATCCCAGTTATACGTTAGGCGCCAGCATCGCCGAGGTGGCGCGCAGCTTTGGTGCCACGCGTGCGGAAGCGAAGGAGCAGGCCCTTGAAAAGCTTCAGCTGGTTGGCTTAGACGAGAGCTTTTACCAGCGTTTTCCTTCTCAGGTAAGTGGAGGTCAGTGTCAGCGTGCGGCATTGGCAAGGGCGCTTACTGCCAACCCTTCGGTGCTGATATGCGATGAGATAACCAGTGCCCTTGATGTGTCTACCCAAGCACATATTGTTTCGCTCATCGAACGGTTGAAGGGCAAGGTATCCATCGTGTTTATTACTCACGACTTGGCTCTTGTGTCGGAACTGGCCGATAGGCTCCTGGTGCTCGATGAAGGGGAAGTTGCCGAATGCGGCGCAACCGAAAGCGTGGTTGCCAACCCCCAAAGTACCTGCGCGAAAAAGCTAATGAACTCTGTGCTTTCCCTTGGTGGTTTGGGCTGATGGTTTTGGGCTTGTGTGCTTTTGGTTCGAGAAGTTGAAACGGGCTGGGCGCTTTGATGTCTGGCGCTGAAGCAGCCTTGGCGTTTCGGAGCTGAGGTTCCGCAGCGTATTGTGGCTCTAGTGCTGAAATGGCCCGGGCGCTTTGGGACTGGGACTCTGGGCGGATTGGGCCCTGCGAAGCCGAGACATCGCGGCGGATTGGGCCCCACGAAACTGGGGCTGCAGCGGATTGGGCCCCGCGAAGCCGAGCCCCACAGTTATTCAGGTGCTTTTTTAAAGGGCATTCGCGGAAATGACAATGACGGACGCGGCGGTGAAAGCCGTTGGCTCCATCAAGCGTACTTTGCCCAACGGGAGCCGCCAGGGCGGGATGGCAAGATTTGCACGATAGAAACCATCGAGCGCGATAAGATTCGTCCGGTGAAGCCATCAAGCATGGCCGGATTCGCCCAGTGAAGCCATCGAGCGTGGCGGGGTTCGTCCAGCGGGATCCGTCGAGCGTGGCAAGATTTGTCCTGTGGGATCCGTCGAGCATGGCAGGATTCGTCCAGCTGGATCCGTCGAGCATGGCAAGATTCGCTCGTCATGCATGATTTAAGGGGTTTGGACGGCAAAAGGGCGCCTTGATGGCAAGATACCCGCGAGATGTATTCCCAAACGGCGCTTTGCAGGGCATTTTGAATACATGGGGAGCATATCTTGCCAAAATTAGCTCATTTTGGATACATGGCGGCGATATCTTGCCATGAAGAGGCGTTTTCATCGTCCGAGGCTCCTTCGGGAATACATCAGGGCGATATTTTGCCAGGAATGCGGCCTTTCTTCTGCCTGGAGTGCGCTTCGAGGACGCTTTATTCAAAGGATGCGCCTTCATCTGCCCGAAATGGGCGTCGAAAAAGTTCCGTCCAGGAATGCACCCCTTCGCTATCCGAAAATGCACTTCGAAGATGCTTCGCCTAGGGCCTTTCGGCTGCGCAGGCGAAGGGGAGATGATTATTGCCGTGTTCAGCCTACGTCAGTCTGTCTCTTCGGTGCCGTGGGGCTTTGGGCGATGCGGCGCTGCGGAGCTTCGGGCACCGGATGTCGCCGTTGATGCGAATGGCGGCGGAGCGGGCGGAGCATGAGCAGGTGCAGGTGCAGGTGCGGGTGCGGGCGCGGATGCCGTTGCTGCCCCCGGTGCTGCGGGGTTTTGGCGGGCGGCTCGCTCACCGCGTGTTGCATGGCGTTGACGTGCTGTTCGGCCATCGCGCGCTGCGGGCTTTGGCGGGCGCTGCCACCACGGCGCCTCGTCGCTGCGAGCGTTGGCGGCAGCGATGCGTATCGCGCGGAAGCGGAACCGTTCACCGCAAAACGGAGCGGGACGGGATGATGGGTCTTCCCAGCGCTCTTTATTGTGATAAAGTGACTTCCATGATTTTTTCCGGGGAACATATCGCACACAGCAGCGCAACTGCGTTGGCAAAGCCCAATGCTGGTATTGCTGTGGTTTTAGGTTCGTGTGCTGTTATGTCTCAGCATCTTGCTCAGAAGTGTATGTCTGCTTGCGCCGTCATGTCCGAGCATCTGGCTCAGGGCTGTTTCGGTTTGGCTGCTGTTGCTTCCCAGCATTGGGCCCAGTGCTCGCATTGCGTAGCTGAGTTTGCCTCCATAACGTATCGATATTGATAGCACACGGGTTTTTCCTGGGTGCTTTTTTTATACCCGAAAAGGTCGTGTGCGTTCTCGTTTTCCCTGGTCAGTCGGCTTGGTTTGGTGTTGAGACGCCGATAGTGGTGTTCTTCTCCCGGTCGATCGAGAGGTGTATCCGTTTTGCCTTCATGCGGGTTTCGATTGCTGGTTCCTACAGCTTGTCGATCAGTCGGGAGACGCGCCTGCATCGCTTTTTGTGTGGGTTTCGATCATGGGGCTTTGTAGTTTGCCGGTTCGATTTGCGCCGATTTATGCTCGCTGCGGCATCGGCTGACCAGCATGTTTTGTTGAAGATAAAGGAGTTCTTTCGTGGTTGCAAAGATATGCATCATTTTGATTTTCGTGGGTGTTGTGGTTGGTGTTGGCATTTACGCGCGCCAGCATACCAAGAACGTTGACGGCTTTGTTCTAGGTGGCCGTAACGTAGGCCCCTGGCTTTCGGCGTTTGCTTTTGGCACCAGCTACTTTTCGGCGGTAATCTTCGTTGGCTACGCAGGTCAGTTCGGCTGGAAATACGGCTTGGCGGCGTTTTGGATTGGCATCGGCAATGCCCTTCTTGGTTCGCTGCTGGCATGGTGGGTGCTTGGTCCGCGTACGCGTGAGATCACGCAGCGCCTGAAGGCCACCACCATGCCCGAGTTTTTCGGCAAGCGTTACCAGTCGAAAGGGTTGCGCATTGCTTCGGCGGCTATCATCTTCGTGTTCCTGATCCCCTATACCGCCAGTGTCTATAACGGCCTTTCCCGTTTATTCGGTATGGCGTTTGGCTTGCCCTACGAATGGTGTGTGGTAGGTATGGCGGTTGTTACCTGCGTTTATGTGGTACTTGGCGGTTATATGGCCACTGTTCTGAACGACTTCATCCAAGGTATTGTGATGCTGGTGGGCATCGTTGCGGTAATTGCGGTGGTGCTTGCGGGCCAAGGCGGTTTTTCCGAAGCTATCGTTTCTCTTTCGCAGATCCCTGCCGAGGGTACCGATATGCAGGGCGCATTTGTTTCGATGTTCGGTCCCGACCTGTTCAACCTTGTAGGCGTCATCGTCCTTACCTCGCTGGGTACCTGGGGCTTGCCTCAAATGGTTTCGAAGTTCTATGCCATCAAAACCGGTCCTGCTATCAAGCAGGGCGCCATCATCTCTACCGTATTCGCCTTTGTGGTTGCGGGTGGCAGCTACTTCCTGGGCGGATTTGGTCGCCTGTTCGGTGAGCAGATCGCCTTCGCCCCCAGCGGCATCCCCATTTACGACTCCATCATTCCCACCATGCTTTCCGGGTTGCCCGATATCTTGCTCGGCATTGTGGTAGTGCTTGTTCTGTCGGCTTCCATGTCGACGCTTTCTTCGCTGGTGCTCACTTCTTCTTCCACGCTGACCCTGGACCTTCTGAAAGGCAACGTCATCAAGAACATGCCCGAGAAGAGTCAGATTGCGTGGATGCGCGGCCTTATTGTGGTGTTCGTGGTTATCTCGGCGGCTATCGCGCTGGTGCAGTACACCTCCACCATCACGTTTATCGCTCAGCTGATGAGTATCTCCTGGGGCGCGCTTGCTGGTGCGTTCCTTGGTCCGCTGATCTGGGGTTTGTACAGTTCGCGCATCTCGAAAGGCGCGGTATGGGCAAGCTTTTTCGTGGGTGTGGGCCTTACCGTGTCCAACATGTTCATTGGATTCATCGCCTCGCCCATTAACTGCGGCGCGTTGGCCATGATTCTTTCATTGGTAGTTGTCCCGCTGGTGAGCTTGGTCACGCCTTCGGTCCCGTTCCAGGTGAAGATGCCGACTGGCGAAGGTGCTATCGATCGCGAGATCGAGCGCGAGTTGCGAGAAGAGGCGGCCGCTGCCCGTTCGTAGTGTTTACGGTGCTTCGGGCCGCTCCGCCTATTCGTGGTGTTGCGGTGTTCCAGGCTGATCCGTCTGCAGTGGCCAACTGTTGCAGGGCGGGCGCTCGCAGGGCGGATGTCGCCCGCAGCTCCGGTTCGTTTGCAGCGTGAAGTCGCGACACTTTAAGCAACGGGCCCCTCGGTGCATGCTATGTGGCCGGGCATGTCACGATTGCGCTAAAAGCTATGTTTTTGGCCGTGGCGGGTGGGCTCTGCCGCTATCCTGATGTTCAAGAGCAGACATGGGACGAAGATAGGCGCAGGTGCGCCAATTCGTCTCGACCGGCCAGGCAAGGAGTGCGCACATGAAGCCGATGAGTATCAGGGATGTTGTGGGGCCCATTATGGTAGGGCCTTCCTCTTCGCACACGGCGGGTGCGCTGCGCATTGCCAGCATGGTGCGCAACCTGCTCGATGGCGAGCCGGTGGAAGTGACGTTTACCCTCTTTGGCTCGTTCGCCCATACCTATCACGGACACGGGACCGACCGCGCCCTGGTTGCGGGCATGCTGGGGCTGCACACCGACGATCTGCGCGTACGCAATTCCTTCGACCTGGCGAAGGAGCAAGGGCTGGAATTTTCGTTCGAGCCCGATACCGTTACCAAAACCGCGCATCCCAATACGGTTGAGGCCCGTGTGGTCGACTGCTACGGCAACGAAGTGGTGGCACGTGGCGTTTCCATTGGCGGTGGTGCGGCGGAGCTCACGCGCATCGACGGCATCGATGTGCATATCACGGGCGAATTCAACAGCATGATCGTTCGTCAGCAGGACCTGCCAGGAACGTTGGCTCATATAGCCAGCACCCTGGGCGATGCAGGCATCAATATTGGCACTTCGCAGCTCCACCGCACACGCCAGGGCGGGGAAGCGTTTACCGTTATGGACGTGGACGATCCTGTTCCCGAAGAAGTAATTGACCGCATTCTGGAGTTTCCCGCTATTCGCTCGGTTCGCTTTATTCCCGCCGATGGTCTGCATCGCAACCCTGGTGAAGTGTCGTCCGATATCGACCCGGAACTTGCTTTGCGAGAATTTCAAAAGCTCGATTTTGCCACGGCAGCTCAGCTCCTTTCCTTCTGTGAGGAAAACGGCGTTTCCTTGAGTTATGCCGCCGAAGCGCGTGAACGTGCGCTGTTGGCGAGCCGAGGGGTGGCGGGGTCCGCTATTGTCTCGTACCTCCAGCGTGTGCTGGATGTGATGCGTGCCTCGGCGACGGCTCCTGTGGAAGCCCCACGCTCTTCTATGGGCGGGCTGATCGGCGGGGAAGCCGCCAAGCTCCGTGAATTGGAAGATTTAGGCGCAGGCGTAAACGGGTCGCTTCTTGCTTTGGCAACGCGCAATGCTGTTGCCGTTTTGGAAACGAATGCCACTATGGGCGTTATTGTTGCAGCGCCAACCGCTGGTTCGGCAGGCGTGATCCCCGCCGTGCTGCTTTCCCTGCAAGAGGTACATGGCTTCAGCGATGCGCAGCTGATGGATGCGCTGAAGAATGCGGCTGTTGTTGGCTCGATTATCGCTCGCAACGCTACGGTGGCAGGCGCCGAAGGGGGCTGTCAGGCCGAAATCGGGTCTGCTGCCGCAATGGCTGCCAGTGCCGCTGTTGAGCTTTTGGGCGGCACGCCGCGCATGTGCCTCACTGCCGCTGGCTATGCGCTGGCCAACATGCTTGGCTTGGTGTGCGACCCCATCGGCGGGCTGGTGGAAGCGCCCTGTCAGAAGCGCAACGCCAGCGCTGCGGTGAACGCACTCTCTGCGGCCCAGATGGCTCTTGCGGGTATCGAGGGCCTTATTCCGTTCGACGAAGTGGTGGATGCCATGCTGAAAGTGGGTCGAAGCCTTCCTTACGAGTTGCGTGAAACCGCATTAGGCGGAATGGCAGCCTGCCCCTCTTGTGCTAAATTCTGCCGTTAACGGTTCTTGAAATTGAGAGATTTACCGTTTACCGAGAGACTCAATCCGACCGCTTCCGCTAATCGACCGTTCGCACGTGACCCTCATTAGCATCGTTGTCATCAAATGAAGCGCAAGCGAAAGGGGCTCGAATGGGACTTCTCGAGGGAAAAGTGGCTATCATCACTGGCGGCGGCAAGGGTATTGGCTTTGGTATCGCCAGCGCTTTTGCTGAAGAAGGCGCTAACCTGTGCATTACGGGCCGCAACGAGCAGCGCCTGATCGACGCCGAGGCAAAGCTCAAGGAGCAGTACAGTGTTGACGTTATGCACGTTGCCGCTGAAGGTTCCGACGAAGAAGCGGTAAAGAATGTTATCGCTCAAACCATCGCCCATTTCGGCAAGCTCGATACTGTGGTAAACAATGCTCAGGCATCTAAGTCGGGCGTTATGTTGGTCGACCATAGCAAGGAAGACTTCGACCTGGCAATCAATTCCGGCCTGTATGCTGCATTCTTCTACATGAAGCATGCTTTCCCTGAACTCAAGAAGACTAAGGGCTCCGTTGTTAACCTTTCCTCTGGTGCTGGCCTGTTCGGCAAGCCTGGCCAGTCCAGCTACGCTGCTGCGAAGGAAGGCATTCGCGGCATGACGCGCGTTGCGGCTACCGAATGGGGTCCCGACGGCGTACGCGCCAACGTTATTTGCCCGTTGGCTATGACCGAGCAGTTGGCGGCTTGGAAGGAAGAGTACCCCGACACCTTTGCTGCAACCATTAAGGGCATCCCGCTGGGCCGTTTCGGTGATCCTAAGACCGACATCGCCCCTGTTGCCGTGTTCCTGGCGAGCGACATGGCATCCTATGTTTCTGGCGAAACCATTACGATTCAGGGCGGATCTGGTTTGCGCCCGTAGTTATGCGGGAAGGGCGCCGTTCTTCGGAGCGGCGCTTTTTTGTGCCCTGCTGACCCTGTGCGCCAGGTCGACTCGCGAATTCCAGCGTGCGACCCCGCTGCGGGAATTGCTCCCCGCAAGCACCAGCGCGCGAACTCAGCTTGCGAGCTGTCCTCGTAAATCCCGGTGCGTGACCCTGCCTTGCGAACTACTCTGGCGAATTCCGGCGAGCGAATCCACCTTGCGATCCTGCCGCGGGTCTGTGGACATCGTTGCCTGAGATCCCGTTCCTGCGCCTGTCCCTCAATTCAGTCTCGCGCAAGCGCTCGATGTTCGCTTGACCTGCGGGTTCGTTCCGCGTCTCACATCTATGTTGCGGTCGACTCGTGGAGAGGGGCGCAAGCCGGCCTGCGCGAAGGGCGCGAGCCGGTTTGAGTGAAGAGCGTGAGCCAGCTTGTCATCTGCGCCTTCCGCGCGTATGCCTGCATTTAGTGCACCCCTCCATGTACGGGACAACGTGTCTTCCTGCCGCCCGTTCGGTTGCCAGCCATCGCAACAATGAGTCGTCTCCATGCGCAGGACGTCGCGCCTCTTTCTCACATACACAGCACCGCCTACACGAAGAGGCCGTCGGATTCATGCGGTACGAGAGCTATGGCAAGGCAATAGACCCGCCCGCACGAAGATGCCGCTCCGTTGGCAAAATGCTCGCGAAATGCGTTCCCGGGCGGCAATCCGTGGCAAGTTTTGCGCTCCATGTATCCCGAAAGTGGCCTCAGACGGGAAAATCGCCAGTTTGTGGCAGCATATCGTCGCCGTGTATCCAAAATGAGCTGGCTTTGGCAGGATATGCGCGCCATGCATCCGAAATGCCCCGCAAACAGCCGTTTGGGAATACACCGCGCGAAGATCTTGCCATGAAGGGGCCGCTTTCGCTGCACAGGCCCCTCGAATCATGCACAGCGCGCAGATCTTGCCATCCTCTGACGCCTGACCTTTCGGCGACGAGACGCCTTCGCTGAAGGATGGGATGCTTCGTCTCTTCCGGCTCGGTGGTGCAGGTTCGGGCATCCCCGTCTAGCGGGGGAAGTCGCCCGAGCCGTTTGGGATATAGAATTCCCGAACTTTTCGGTCTGTGGCATCCCCGTCTAGCGGGGAAGTCGCCCGCGCCGTCCCCGCCCAGTGTAAGGTTACCCAGCATCTGCCTTTCCTGACGGATGGCGCGCATCCGCCTTCCCGCTTCGGCGGTTTGAGGCAGGGCATAAGAAAGGGGGACCCGCGTGGGTCCCCCTTTAGCTGGTTGGCAGGTACGAACCGGTCGGCTCTAGCAGTGCGGATCGGTCAGCTCTAACGGTACGAGCCAGTTAGCTCTAGTGGCGCGGCCGACCTGCTAGTTGGCAATGAGCTGACTAGTTCTGGCCAGGCTCGACAACCAGTGTATCTTCGTATGCTGCACCGTAGGTATCAAGCAGGGTCTTCTCATAGTCTGCGTGGAAGAAGTTTTCCGCGCCGAGGTTCTTCAGATCCTCGTTGATCCAGTTCAGTAGGCTTTCGTTGCCCTTGGAAACAGCAGGAGCGATAGTGTCGGTGTCGCCCAGCTGCTCAATGCCGACAACGTATTCGGGGCCAGCCTGGTTGGCGAAGGCGATAACCTCGGTGTTGTCATTTGCCCAAACAGCATCGGGATTGTTTTCGAATGCGGTCTTAGCTGCAGCGTAGGTGTCGTACTTCTCGAGCTTGAGGTCCTTGTTGTGCTCGGTGAGGTAGGTCTCGGCAGTGGTGCCGGAGATTACGATTACCGTGCGGTCGCCAATCTGGTCGAGGTCGGTAACAACCTTGTCCTTGTGGGAAACAACGCCCAAAGCAACGTTCATGTAAGGATCGGCGAAGTCGACCGCCTCAGCGCGCTCGGGGGTGACGGTGAAGTTTGCCAGGATAACGTCAACCTTGCCAGTCTGCAGGTATTCAACGCGGTTGGCTGCTTCGGTGGACACCAGCTCAACATCTACTCCAAGGTCCTGGCCAAGACGGTTTGCCAGCTCGATGTCGTAGCCCTGGTAGTTGCCGTTTTCATCGACGTAGCCGAAGGGGCTCTTGTCGCTGAATACGCCGATGGTGATCTTGCCGCTGTCCTTGATCTGGTCAAGAGTGCGGTAATTTGCGCTCGAGGAATTGCTGTTGCCGGAGCAGCCCGTGAGCAAGGCTCCCGCAAGAGCCAAGGCCGCAACAAGCACAGCAGCAAGCTTCCAGGTGCGTTTCGTCTGGGTCATGTCTTTCTCCTTACTTCTGCCCTCTTTAGCGTGCGAGGGTTTCTTTGATTGATGGAAGTAAACCGCTTAAATCCTACAAAGTCAATAAGGATTGAGGGAATTAGTCATTTTGCTTTTGTGAATGGCTGGTTATTGCGGAGTTGGGGGCGTAGCTGCATCGTGGGCAATGCGTCGAAAGCGCGCCTCCGCTCCCGTTGCTCAGCCGCCGCTGTTGGCGCTCACCGTTCCCCAGGTTGACAGAGACTTATCTGTGGCTGCAACGGGCATCCGTGCGCGGACCATGGAACAGCGCGAGGCAGACAACCGCCCGAATGCACATCATTGAAACAAACGAGGCTCGCTTGAGGTTGTAGCGATCCGTGCCTTTCGAGGGGGGGGGCGGGGCGGGTCTCCGTGTGCGCAGGCGCTGTCAGGCGGTTGCCTGTGACATCGGTGGGAACGGGACTCTCTGCAGGCGCGGGCGTTGCGATTTGTTGAGAAGGCCGTATTGCGAAAACGAAAAGAGCCCCATTGTTGGGGCTCTGAGGGTGCGATGGGATTCGAAGAGGATTTCGTTTTGGTCATGCGACCGGTTTCACGCGACTGCATCGGCTCCTGGCAGTAGCGGGCTTTAGCCCAATTCTGCTTGAGTCTCTGGTTGTGACAGGCTTCACCCGGTCGCGTTGGGCTCCTGGCTGCGCCGGACTCCCAATCCTTCTGGCTGAAGCGCTCGTTAGGCCTCGTGCTGACGGACGGCGTCGAACTCGAAAGTATGCAGGAACTTCTGTGCGCGTTCGGTTTTGGGGTGCTCGAAGAAGCGTTCGGGGATATCTTGTTCCACGATTTCGCCTCCATCGAAGAACAGAACACGGTCGGCAACGGCGCGTGCGAACTGCATTTCGTGGGTAACGATAAGCATCGTTTTGCCCTCCTGCGCCAAGCCCAAGATAACGTCCAGTACCTCGCGCACCATTTCGGGGTCGAGGGCGGCGGTAACTTCGTCGAGCAGCAGCACTTCGGGCTCCATTGCCAACGCGCGGGCAATGGCAACGCGCTGCTTCTGGCCGCCAGAAAGCTCGCGCGGATAGCTCTTTTCCTTGTCGGTAAGGCCAACGCGCTTCAGGAGGGCGCGAGCCGCCTCTTCGGCCTGTGCCTTGGGGATCTTCTTCACCTTGGTGGGCGCCAACGTGATGTTGTCGAGCACCGTCATATGGGGGAACAGGTCGTAACTCTGGAACACCATGCCAACTTTTTGGCGAAGCTCGGTGAGATCCTTTTCGGAGCTGGTTACCTCTTTGCCGTCAACTTCGATGGTGCCTCCCTGAATAGGCTCAAGGGCATTGATGCAGCGCAGGAAGGTTGACTTGCCGCACCCTGAGGGGCCGATAACCACAATCACCTCGCCGCGCTTGACGGAAAGGCTGATATCTTCCAGTACCACGTTATCGCCGTAGGCTTTCTTAAGATGCTCAATGGAGAGCAGGGCGGTATCGCTCATTGCTTAGTTCCATTTCTTCTCGAGGTGGTTTGCCAGCATACTGATGGGCCAGCAAATTACGAAGTACAGCAGCATAATAGTGCCGTAAATGCCGAATACGGCGTTGGGGGAGGTCATGCGGTTTGCCTCGATGATCTGTTGGCCAACCTTCATCATCTCGATAACGCCGATCATCAGCAGCAAGCTGGTGGTTTTGATCATGCGGGTAATGAGATTGATGGAGGAAGGGATAAGGCGGCGGATGGCCTGCGGGATGATTACCTGACGGTAAATTTGTGCTTTATTCAGACCCAGCGCAGCGGCGCTTTCGTACTGCTGCTTTGGGATGCTGGTAAGGGCGCCGCGAACCAAGTCGCCCATTTCGCCGGTTCCCCAGAACACGAATACGATGATGGAGGAAAGCTCCGCCGAGATATTCAGGCCCATAACACGCGTGGCGCCGAAGAACACGATGTAGAGCAGCACCAGCTGCGGCATAATGCGCACGATTTCGAGGTACAAACGAGAAATAACCTTGGCAACAGGGTTTTTCCACGTCATGAAGATGCCGAACAGCATGCCTAGGATGATGCTGAGCACGACAGAGATTGCGCTGATCTGCACCGCAACCCAAAGACCCTGCAGAAGGCGGGTGGCGTTTGAGCCTATGAACAGAACATCAAGCCCCAAAGCTTCCATGGCGCAACCTCCTTTCAATGTACGTACCAGCAACGGAAACCGGCACCAGGATAATGAGGTAGAACGCTACGAGCATTACCAGGCATTCGGTGGTTTTGTAGTAAAGGCCCATCAGGTCTTTCGTAACGAACATGAGGTCCATCAGGCTGATTGCGGAAAACACGCTGGTTTCCTTCAACAGGAAGATAACGTTGGCGACAAACGATGGGAAGCTCAGCGAAACTGCCTGCGGAAGCACAACGTAGCGCATGGACTGCAGTTTCGAAAGGCCCAGGCTGATAGCGCTCTCACGTTGGATGGGCTCCACGTTTTCCAGGCCAGCACGGAACGATTCGGCCATGTAGGCACCGCCGTGCAATGCAAGGCCAACCATACCGCACACTTCCGGTGTGATGGAGAAGCCCATGCGAGGCAGGCCAAAATAGAAGAAGAACAGCTGAATAAGCAATGGCGTGTTGCGGAACAGCTCGATGTATACGCGACAAAGCTGGCGAAGCACAGGGATGCGGAAGTGCACGATCATGGCCACAATGAGGCCGATGATGACGGATCCGGCGATGCCGATCCATCCGATGCTCAGCGTCAGCCACGCCGCATCCTCGTACAGAGGAAGGTATTGCGCCATGGCGTCGAAGTTCAACGCGGGATCCTTTCTACATTGCAAAACCTATCAGTTTGATAGGATTAAGGGGGATTGTAGAACGATGGCAATGCAAGTCAAGCATTTTCAGGGGCAAGACGGCATGCCTTGGCAAAAAGCCAACAGCTTTACATATTACTTGTTTAAGCCGCCTTTGTGGCACTAAGCGTGCTCGAATCTCGTATTCGGCGAAGTGGTGGCGGTTTGCGCATCGGTGGGTGCTAGACTTCGGAGGTAATTTTGAACTCATTGCCTGGAATGGAAAGGAATCAGATTTTGAGCGAGCCGGAAAAGCGGGAGGTTCCCTTTAAGGAAGTGGCGCGAAAATTCGTTAGCTACTACAAACCATTCACGTTTTTGTTCGTTGCCGACTTGGTATGCGCAACGCTGCTCGCCGCCATCGACTTGGCATTCCCCCAGATCCTCAATTTCTTTGTGCGCGATTTCTTCGTCAACGCTCGCGATGCCATTATGGGCGTATTGCCGTGGGTGGCTGCTGGGCTGGTGGCGATGTATGTGGTGCGCAGCTTGTGCCAGTACTTCATTTCTTGCTGGGGCCACATTATGGGTGCACGCATGGAGGCGCGGATGCGCATGGATTTGTTCCGGCAGTATCAGCGTTTGAGCTTTTCGTATTACGACCGCAATAACACCGGCGAAATGATGTCGAAGCTGGTTACCGATCTGTTTGACATTTCGGAGGTGGCCCACCACGGTCCCGAGAACCTCTTTATCGCAACCCTGAAAATCGTGGGTTCCTTCACGTTGCTGATGTTCATCAATGTTCCGCTTACACTGGTGATGTTGGCGGTGACGGCTGTCATGGCAACGTATGCGTTTGTCCAGAACTACCGCAAGCGCATAATCTTCCGCCAGAATCGTGTGCGCATGGCGGGTTTGAACGCGCGTTTGCAGGATTCTCTGGGCGGCATTCGCGTGGTGAAGGGCTTTGGCAACGAACATATCGAGATCGACAAGTTCGGCCATGCCAATGAAGAGTTCATCGAAACGAAGGAACTTTCGTACCGTTTCATGGGTCAATTCCAAATGGCATCGAGCTTCTTCACGGGCGCGTTGTATACGGCAACCATTGTGGGCGGCGGCCTGTTTGTTGCGCAGGGCATCCTCGATCCTGCCGATATGGTTATGTACGCGCTGTACATTGGCATCTTTATTGCTCCCGTGGAGCTGCTCATCAACTTCACCGAAACGTTCCAGAAAGGTTATGCGGGCTTTCGTCGTTTCGTGGAAACGCTTGCTGAACGTCCAGGGGTGGAAAACAAGTCCGATGCCATTGATCTTGGTGCTGTGGTTGACGAAGGAATTGCTCCGAGCATCAGCTATTCGGACGTTCGTTTCTCGTATGTTGACGGCAAGGAGGTGCTGCGTGGCTTGACCCTTGAGGTGCCCGCGGGATCTACCGTTGCGTTGGTCGGTCCTTCGGGCGGCGGAAAAACAACCACGTGCTCGTTGCTACCGCGCTTCTACGATGTGTCGTCTGGTTCCGTGAAAATCGACGGCATTGATGTGCGCGATGCCACGTTGGAGTCGCTTCGTGCGCAGGTGGGCATCGTGCAACAGGATGTGTATCTGTTCGAGGGCTCTATTCGCGAGAACATCTTGTATGGCGACCCGTCCGCTTCCCAGGAACGGGTTGAATGGGCTGCGCGTCAGGCGAACATTCACGAGTTTATTGCTGGCTTGGAAGATGGCTACGACACGTTTGTGGGCGAGCGCGGCACCCGCCTTTCGGGTGGGCAGAAGCAGCGCATCGCCATTGCGCGTGTGTTCCTGCGCGATCCTCATATCCTAGTGCTGGACGAAGCAACCAGCGCTCTGGACAACGAAAGCGAAGAGCGCGTTCAGGCATCGCTCGAGCGGTTGAGCGAAAACCGCACCACCTTGGTAATTGCGCATCGTCTTTCCACCATTCGCAACGCCGATTTCATCGCTGTGGTAGACGAGGGACGCGTGGTCGAAGTGGGTACGCACGAAGAGCTGCGGGCTCAAGGCGGCATCTACGATCGCTATTACCGTATGCAGTTCGCGGGAAAGCGTGGGGCTGAGTAGCTTTTTGCGGCATTTGTCGACGCCGCAGCGCCGTCTGGGTGTACCCTGTGTTTGTTAGATAAGGCGAACTTTCAAGGGGAGGCTCCAGATGTTCAGGACCATAGTCGATATCGATGGCATGATGTGCGGCATGTGTGAATCGCACGTCAATGATGCCGTGCGTAATAACTTCAAGGTTAAAAAGGTGTCCTCCTCGCATGGCAAGGGGCGCACCGTGATTGAATCGGAAGCTCCTCTTGACGAAGGCGATCTCCGTCGTGTGATCGGCGCAACTGGCTACGAGGTGCAGCAGGTAACCTCCGAAGAAGTTCAAAAGAAGGGCCTTTTTGGCGGATTGTTTGGGAAGTAGTTCGAGCAAGCATGGAGGGCCACTGTTGTTGCAGCGGAGGCCGCGTTTTGGTGGCGAAGCGGGCTAACGAATGCGACAAGGTTCGCATAAGGCACTTGCTGCGCAAGCCCTCGGAATAACCCTAACGAACACGGTAGGGCTTGTTGCCCCAATAGAATTTCAGCAGGTGCTTCTTGGGCGTGCCAAGCGTTCCCACCAAATCGAGCGTAGCCACAGCGGCATCGTGTGCGGCGTTCGGGCGGCGCAGCGATTCTCCTCCGCTGAGCATGGTTTGAAGCTGGGCGGGGTTTTCATGGATTTGCTGCAGGCGCTCAACCAGTTCTTCTGCTGTTTCGGCAGTAACGGCAGCGCCAGCTTTGGTGACCGTATAGGTGTTGGCGCGCTCCTGGCCGTACGACTTGCCCACCAAAACCAAGGGCAAGCGTGCGCACAGGCACTCGGTAGTGGCCAAGCCGCCTGATTTTGCCACGATCATGTCGCTCGCTTCCATCAGCTGCGGAATACGCTCGATATAGTTGAAGACGGAAACATTTGCAATGTTCCGTTCTGCGAAAAACCCTTTCAGCCCATTGGCGTACTCTTCGTCGGCGCCAGCCAGGAAAGCGAAGTGCATGTTGGGGAATTCGGAAAGAAGCGGCACGACTTTGTTCACGATTTCGCGGAATGGGATATAAGGCTGCGAATGACGAGCGCCTGCCATCACCATTACGATCATTTTGTCTTGCGGAAGGCCGAATTGCTTCAGCACTTCTGCCCGATCGATGGGGTCGGTAAATCCCTTTCGCACCGGAATGCCTGTGACCTTGATGTGGCTTTCAGGCACCTTGCGCGGCGTGAGTTCCTTCACCATGGTTTCGTCGGCGGCGCAGAACAGGTCGCAATCAAGGTGCGGCCACAGGCCTTCTGCGCCGTAGTCGGTTGGAATGCAGGTTACGGGGAAGGTTTGCCCGGTAACCATCTTCGCGGCAACCGATGCGTTGGCGGCAACGATGTGTGTTGCCAGGATGGCGATGGGCTTGCGCTTTCGAACGATTTTGGTGAATGGCGAGAACATGAATGGCGACCATGCCGAACCGCCACCCCATAGCAGGCGTCCCGTAAAGGTGCGATGCCAGGTGATGTCGTAGAGCCAGTTAAAGGAAACGGTCACGTTGGCGGTTTTGTCGCCGTCGAATTTTATGTAGCCGTAATCGAGGATGTCCAACACGGCGATTTCGGTATTTTCCGGCAGGGCAGGATGCTTGCCGCAAAGATCTTCAAGAGCCTGAGCGGTTGCCTGTGCGGCGCTGCGATGGCCTGAGCCAACAGAGGCGTACGTGATGATGGCCAGGGGACGATCCGATGTTTCATCGCATGTGGTAGTGATCATCGCGCCTCCTTCCAGCTGTGATTTTGCGTTTTGCGGCAAACCCGAAAGGGGTATGCTCTCTTGTTCTGCTCGGCGCGAGACAGTATGCGCCAAATGTCGAGGTCCTGTTACGCTTAGTCTATCTAACCAGAAATAAGGCACAAACGGGAGCAGCGTTGTTACAAAAACCGCGGTAAGAGCGTAAGCGGGTGGCAAATCTGCGGGAGTGGGCATTTTGACTCTTGCGGAAAAATAGATCGTTGCGTATAATTCTCTGGCGCTTGTTTTTAGCGTCGGGAGTGCCAACGTGGCTCAGTTGGTAGAGCAACGCATTCGTAATGCGTGGGTCGCCGGTTCGAGTCCGGCCGTTGGCTCCATCGAATTTGCAGGTCAGTCGCTTATGCGGCTGGCCTTTTTGTTTCTCCTGACCCGAATAGCTCTCCCGAAAAAGCGGGAATACGGGGCAGATATTATTTCTTCGGCTTCAAAATATAGGCAAAAAGTTGCAAAGCGCCGGGCTTTTTTGCTCTGAGAAAACGGCACCTGTCCTGTACCCTCTCTTTCTTCGCGGCAGCGCTTTTGGAGGTTTACGTTTCTTGCTGTTCCTTTTGCTGGACTTTGATACTGTTGGAAAGAATCAAAATAGGCATGCTTGGTTTAGCATAATTTAAGGTGCGGCTGCGTTTGCGCGGCCGCTTGTGAAGAAGGACGGCTTTCGTGGCAGAGGGTTCAGCGCGCACAAAACTTGCAACGGTTGCATTGGTTATCGTGGGTTTTGCCTTAGGTTTTGCGGAGTTCATCGTTATCGGTATCACGCCCGATATCGCCGAGGAATATGGTATCTCCCTTGCTTCTGCTGGTAATCTGGTGGGCTTCTTTGCTATTTCATATGCGGTGTCGACGCCGATCATTGTGCTTTCTACCGGGCGTTTTCGCAGGTTTCCCTTGTTCGTGACGTTCCTTGCGGTATTCAACGCAGGCAACCTTCTGGCCATCGTGGCTCCTACGTACGAAACGCTGTTGGTTGCCCGTGTGCTTACCGCAGTGGTTTCGGGCGTGCTGCTGTCTACGGTAATGACATTTATCAACGACATCATTCCTCGTGAAAAATCGGCTCGCATCATTTCATTCGTTTACGCAGGCTTTTCTGTTGCCAGCGTCTTGGGTACGCCCATTGGCACGCTGCTTGCCGATGCATTCGGTATCAAGGCTGCGTTTATAGCGGTAGAAGCTGTAGCGCTCGTTGTTACGGTGTTGCTGCTTGTCTCTGTGCCGCGCTCTGGCTCCACCGATGTTTCTTCTCGTGTGCGCGATCAGCTGGTAATCCTGAAGGATCGTCGCATCATCTTGGTGCTCATCATGAAAGGATTCGGCATGGCGGCAACGTACGTGTTCTACGTGTACGTAACGCCTATCTTGGAAGATGGCGTGGGCCTTTCGGTGTGGATGGTAAGTATCGTGCTGTTCTTCTACGGTGCCGCAACTATTGTTTCCAATCTGGGTAGCGGCTCCATCGCTCAGCATTACGGCTTGGCGAAAATGCCTATCATGTTCGGTTTGCAGGCCCTTGTGCTTCTGCTGCTTGGCCCCAGCCTTGCTTCGGGCAACACCGCGCTTGCCGTGATTAACGTGGTGCTTACGGGCGTGTTCATCTACCACATGAATTCTCCGTTGCAAACGTTTCTGCTGCAAACCTCAGCTAAGGATTATCCGAAGGCGATTACCCTTGCGTCTGCTGTTATGCCCACCTCTTCCGACCTGGGCATTGCTACGGGATCGTTCCTTGGCGGCGTGGTGGCTTCAGGCCCTGGTTTTGTGTGGGCGGGCCCAGTAGGCGCTCTGTTCGCGATTGTTGCTGTTGTTGCCGCCGTGCTGATCTTGCAGCCGGAAAACCGCAAACGCGAAACCGCACAGTAGAAAAGAGCCGCGAAAAGAGCGCTACCTTGTGTGTGCAGCCGATTTAGGGAGTCGGCCGCGTGAAAAAGAATAGTGAACCGTGAAGGGCTGCCCTGACGCTGTATTGAAACGCCCCTGTTTCTTCGAAGCGAGAAACAGGGGCGTTTCCGCTGGTGTCGAGGCGGCCCTTCGGTGTTTTGTGAGTCGGTTCGGCGAACCTGCGGTTTACGAATTGTGCTTAGAAGACGTTGTTAGTACAGGAAGCCGAGCTTCTTCGCTTCGTAAGTAAGCTCGTCGCGGAAATCGGGATGGGCGATGCTGATAAGGCGCTGTGCGCGGGTGGGAATGTCGGCCCAGCGCAGATCGACTACGCCGTATTCGGTTGCAATGAAATGCACGTCGTTGCGAAGGCTGGTTATGGCGCTGCCTGGTGCCAAGGTGGGCACGATTTTCGAAACAGGACCGTTCTTGGTGTGCGCCACGCTCGTTACGGCAATAAAGCCGCGCCCGCCCTTCGAATTTTTTACGCCCCGCACGAAGTCAAACTGCCCGCCGCTTGCAGAGTACTGGCGTGCGCCGATGCTTTCAGCGCACACTTGCCCGGTAAGGTCGATGCTTACGGCGGTGTTCACTGAAACCAGGTTGTCGTTCTTCGCGATAAGGGCGGGATTGCACACCGTTTCGTAGGATGTGTAGTACATGCTGGGGTTTTCGTGGATGAAATCGTACAGGCGCTGTGTGCCAGTCGAATACCCTGCAACCGAAACGCCTGGCATGAAGTTCTTTCGCGAGTTGTCGATGACGCCTTTTTGCTGCAGTTCAACAAAAGCGTCCGAGAACATCTCGGTGAAGCAGCCTAGATGCTGCTTGCTTTCCAAACCTGCGGCGATAGCGTTGATGATGCCGCCGATGCCCAGCTGAATGGTGTCGCCATCGTTTACGCGATTGACGATGAACTCTGCAACCTTTGTCTCTTCAGGCGTCGGTGCGGGCACCTGTACATCTTCGAGCAGCTCTTCTTGCATTACGAAGGCATCAATGGTGCTTACGTGATAGTTGTGCGAATCGCCGAATACACGGGGAAGGCGCGGATTGATCTGCGCAATGATGTGCTTTGCACCACGCAATGCGCCCTGTTCGAATCCCAAGGGCCCAATGTTGCAATTGCCTTGAGCGTCGGGCGGCGTCATTTGGACAACGGCGTAGTCGAGCCCAACTTCTTCCAACATGCGATTGGTGTCCGAGAAATGAACGGGAATGTGCGCAACGCACTTTGATCCGTTAGCAAAGCCGGTGCGCTCGTTGGGCCCGGCGAAGTAGGTGTGGTAGCGGAACTGCTCGGGGGTTACATCGAGCCCCGCGAAGGTGATGTCGCCGTTCATCCAGTTGCCGAAAAGATCAATGCCGGTAAGGGTGCCCGTTGTAACCCTGTCAATCAGCGCATTGATGATGGTGGTGGGTACGTGAAGGCCACCCGTATAAATTTTCTGGTTGCCGGTTAGGTGCTGCTCGAATACCTGGTTTACGGTTATTTTCTTCCGCTCGTATTCATCCTGCCAGTCCATGGTCCCTCCTGGTAGTTCCTGTTTTACTTAGGCGAAAAGGCCCAAGGCCCCTGAATATGAGAAAACGGCGGTCGCGCAATCCCCATTGCACGCCGCCGTTTAATTGTAGCGCTGTTTGCCCTGCTACATTTCGTCTGGTGAGAGCGGGAAATCTACGCCCGTCCAGATCTCAAAGGCGCGGGCACCCTGGAAGAACAGCATTCCTTCGCCGTTGATGGTGGTGCAGCCTGCTTCTTTGCCCATTTTCAGTAGCTCGGTTTCTGCTGGCTGGTAAATAGCGTCTTGGATTACCAGGCCTGGATGCAGGAACGATGCATCGGGGATGGGGGACCGCCCTTCGAGCTTGCCCATGCCGATGGGGGTGGCGTTTGCCAGAAGATCGGCGTCAGCCAGCTGTGCGCGCAAGTCGTCCAAATCGTTTGCGTCGTGACGGCTGATTTTGCAGCCGGTTTTCTCAGCAACGAGGGCTACTTCTTCAGCAACACGATCCCATGATTTGCCCGTGCTGGGGCTGAATACCACGATTTCGCCTACGCCGTCGAGTGCTGCCTGTGCGGCAATGGGGGTTCCAGCGCCACCCATGCCCATCAGGACCATTTTCTTCCCTTTGGCATCGACGCCGTGTTCTTCGAATGACTTCATGAAGCCGTAGCCATCGGTGCTGTATCCAGTGAGAACGCCGTCTTCGTTGACGATGGTGTTGACGGCGCCTACCATCTCGGCGATGGGATCAAGCTTGTCCAGGAATGGGATAACCGCAATCTTGTTCGGCATAGTAAGGTTGCAGCCGCGCATATTCAGAAGACGGATTGCATCGGTTGCCTGCTTCATATCTTCGCTAGGAACGCGGAAGGCCATATAAGCGTAATTCAGGCCGGCGCGTTCGAATGCTCGGTTATGAAGGTGGGGTGATTTGCTGTGTGCGACGGGGTCGCCGAACAGGCAAATTAGACGCGTTGCGCCATTGATGTCTTGCGTCATGGTGGCTTCTCTCTCCTCGAATGATGGGCGCCAGGGCGGCACTGCGGCGGTTTGCCGAAGGCGAGCCGATGGCTGGATTCGCATTCCTGTCAGAAAACGTATCAATCCTTGCTTGGATTCTATCATTGCGCTTCTATATTGTTGCATTCAAGCTATTGCGGATAACTATAGTCCTAAGGGCTTGCTGGCAAACACCCTGATTGCAGCATGGGATGCTGGCGTTGCTTTCGGTATTTTTTTTCGGCACTGCAAAGGTGTGTTCTGCCCGACTTTTCCCAGGGCCTCAAAGAAGCGTGCTGCCTGGTGCCCCCTCGGAGCCGTATAGGCATGCGCTGCCTGGCGCTCTTCTGAAAGAAGACGAAATGCAGGCCGCACTCCGCATCGGCAAATGCTCGATGCAGTGCGCCGTCGGCTATCGAATCCGTATCTGCTTTGAATATCAGAGCGTGCCTTTGCTGGAATAAAATGAAGAAGCAGGCCGCAGGGGCGTGTCTATTGCTTTTCGACTTTCGTTGTTTTAGAACTAATCACACAAAGAATTTTTGTTGCATAACAGAATCCGTTTGTTTCCAGTTTGTTATCGTTCACCAAAGGACGCTTTTTGATGCGCAAGCGGGGTGTACTATTTAGTCTCGTAGTTGAAAGGAATATTCATGGAAGACCATAAGCTTTCCCTATACGATAACATCGCAAAGGTCAATGCCGTCGATCCGGAACTGTACGAGCGTTACCCCGTAAAGCGCGGTTTGCGCAACAGCGATGGTTCTGGCGTAATCGCGGGCGTTACGAATATCTCTAACGTGCACGGTTACCTGATGAATGAGGGCGATAAGGTTCCCGACGAAGGCAAGCTCGCCTTCCGTGGCTACAGCATCTACGATCTTGTTGGCGGCGATGCCACCAAGCGTCGCGGCTTTGAGGAGATCGTGTATCTGCTGCTTATGGGGGAGCTTCCCACGTCAAGCCAGCTCGATGTGCTTGTTGAGGCACTTGATGCTCAGCGCAATTTGCCCGATGGCTTCACCGCTTCGAAGATCATGAGCACGCCTTCTCATAACATCATGAACCTTCTGCAGCGTTCGGTGCTCATGTTGTATGCTGACGACCCAAAGGCGGAAGAGCGTTCCTTCGAGCACGAGATCAGTACGGCAATCTCTCTTATTTCCCGTCTGCCGCGCATCATGGTGCTGGCTCACTATGCCAAGCGTGCCGCGTTCTACAACGAGTCGATGATCATGCATCGTTTCATTCCGGGGCAGTCCACTTCCGAAACCATCCTTTCCATGTTGCGTCCCAACCGGGAGTTCACTCCTGAAGAAGCACGCATGCTCGACATCATGATGTCTCTGCACGCTGAGCACGGTGGCGGTAACAACTCCACCTTTACTTGCCGTGTTCTTTCCTCTGCCGACACCGATCCGTATGCTGCTTACGCGGCCGCTATCGGTTCTTTGAAGGGCAGTAAGCATGGCGGTGCAAACCATAAGGTTCTGGCCATGCAGAAGGAAATCAAGGAAAACGTTAAGAATTGGGAAGATGAAGACGAAGTAGCTTCCTATATTGCCAAGATCGTGAACAAGCAGGCATACGATCATACCGGATTGATCTACGGTATGGGTCATGCGGTGTACACGCTTTCCGATCCGCGCGCAGTTATCTGCAAGGATTTTGCAACAAGGCTTGCCAAGGGTACTGAGTTTGAAGCGGAGCTGAATTTGCTTAAGCTCATCGAGCGCTTAAGCCCTGAAGTCATCCTGCAGGAAAAGGGCACCAAGAAGGATATGTGCGCAAACGTTGATATGTATTCTGGATTCGTGTACTCCATGATGGGCATTCCGCAGGATATGATCACTCCGCTGTTTGCCTGCTCTCGTATGGCAGGTTGGGCTGCCCACCGTTTCGAGGAACTGGTAAGCGGCAAGCGCATCATCCGCCCCGCATACAAGACGGGTGTGAAGGCTCGCGAATACAAGCCTATCGAAGAGCGCTAAGCGTTTCTTGCTGGTCGTATCTGCAGGCACAAACAAAAAGGCCCCCTCGGGGCCTTTTTGTTTGCTTGTTGTCATGTCTTGTTTGGAGTTTCCTCAAAACAGCGAGGTGATATGCCTGCATGTTTTGTTCGGGCGCAATGTCTGACGTCTCAGAGTGAGAATTCGCATATTTGGACCTTGTAATTGTCCGGGCAAAAGAAAGGGAGTCCCGAAGGACTCCCCTGTGGTGCGTTTTGATGCGATACGTCTATGCAGCTTCCTTGTTGCCGAACACGCGCGTTGCAATAACGACAACGAGGGCAACAGCGATACCGCCGATAAGCGAAGGCCAAGGCGAACCGGTAAAGCCGGCAGCCAGATATCCAAACAGGCAGATGACGGCAACCAGGGAAGCGTAGGGAAGCTGGGTTGCCACGTGGCGCAGGTGGTTACATTCCGCACCAGCAGAAGAAAGGATGGTGGTGTCGGAAATGGGCGAGATGTGGTCGCCATATACTGCGCCGGCAAGCGTTGCGCCGATGGTGACCAGGAACAGCGGGTCGCTTTCGGGGAATACGCCCAAAACGATGGGCAGGATCAAGGCAGCGGTGCCCCAGGAAGTGCCCATGGCGAATCCGATGAAGCCGGAAACCACGAAGATAACGGCAGGCAGGAACGAAAGTTCAAAGCCCATGGTGGTAAGGAAGTTGGAAACGAATTCGCCCGTGCCCAGCATGTAGCGGCATGCGCCGCCCAAGCTCCATGCCAAAACAAGGATCATGATAGCGCCAACCATAGAGCGAACGCCTTCGGAAGCGCCTTCGGTAAAGCCAACCAGAGTGGTGAGCTTACGGGGCAGGAACATGCACGCGGCAACCACCAATGCCACGGCGGCGCCGATGCACAATCCGCCGATGGGGTTTTCGCCAACAGCTGTTGCGAAATCTACGCCCTCAAAGAAGCCGCCAACATACAGCATGCCCGTGATGGAGAACACGATAAGCACCACGATAGGGATAACCAGGTCGAATACCCTGCCATTGGGGGAAACATCCAGACCCTTGAACTGCTCGACCGCTTTCGTGGCGCCCTCCAGGTCGGACTGCTCGGTGATAACGGTTTCGACGGCTTCAGGATTGCTGGGAACGCCTGCCTTGGATACCGTTTCCAGAGCGGAGGCATGGGGAGGAATGGGGCTGTAGGTATGAGCGTCGCAGTCGCGCTGGGCCTTGCCCATGCTGAAGAAGTCTTTGCCGAAACCGCACATAGCGAACACAAACACAATGGTGACCAGTGCGTAGAGGTTGTACGGAATGGAGGCAACGAACGTGTTGAAGCCGTTTTCACCCATGTAGCCACCCATGGCAACCGCCCACGAGGAAACAGGGGCAATAATGCACACCGGAGCTGCGGTGGAGTCGATGATCCACGCCAGCTTTTCGTGGCTGATGCGGAACTTGTCGGTTACGGGGCGCATGACGGCACCAACAGTGAGGCAGTTGAAGTAGTCGTCAACGAATACCACGATGCCCAAAAGAGCCGTCATAACGGTTGCCATGCGTGCGCTCTTGATGTGTTTCGCGGCCCATTCAGCGTATGCGCGCGAACCGCCAGCAATGGCAATGATGACGACTAACGCGCCCAATAATGCCAAGAACAAGATAAGCGCCGCATTCGACGAGATTTGCTCCGCCATAACCTGAGGGATGAGCGTAAATGCGGTGATGAGCTGGTCGAAGCCGACACCTTCAAGGCAGAACTCGTAAATGATCAGGCCTGAGAACACGCCAACCAGCAGGGAGGAATACACCTCCTTGGTAATTAGGGCAAGGCCTAGCGCCAGAAGCGGCGGCAGGATAGACCAAGCACCGGTGGAAAGAAGCTCGAAGCCTTCCATGTACAGTCTCCTTACTGTAAATAGGGCGCAGGCGATGCTGCGCTGGGAAGGCGGCGGCTAGCGAAGCCGCGCATGATGCATTTCCAGCGCAGCCTTGCATGCGCTTTTTTAACTGTGCCGATTATAGGCTAGCTTCGTTGCCACGGTGTTGCATTTATGAGCGGTGGAGGGCGTAACGGGTGGGCGGCGCGTTAAGACGGGCGGTTACAGGAAATACTTTCCTGCATTTGCCCCCACAACAATAAGGTCCACGCCTCGAAGAAGAGCGAACAGTGCGATGAACAGTGCGAGCATTTCGGGCATGGAGAAGAACATGAATCCGATAACGATGGAAATGACGCCCGAGAACAGCATCCAGCCCCAAAGGGGAAGGCCTGCGCGCTTGACCATGAAGGTTGCCACAACTTCATATATGCCGAAAACCAGAACGAACGCGCCGATAACCCAAGGCAGCACTGCCGCAAAAGCGAAGGGGTGAATCACGAACATGGCACCAATGAGCACGTCAAGGATGCCGTATGCCAAGATCCATCCCGAAAAGCCCAGAAGATCGCGGTCGCGAATGAACGTTGCGATATTGACTACGCCGGAAACCACAAAGGCGGCACCAACAATAAAGGCGATAGATGCAAGAGTGAGACCTGGGAAAAATGCGCATACCAAGCCAAAGATGATAAACAATATGCCAGCAACAATAAGCTGCCAGTTCCGTTCGGTTTTCGTGTTCATGGTAACCCCTCTATGTTGGCGTTTTCTTCATTGTAGTGCGCTTTACTGCAGGTGAGGGCGTATGTAAGGGAAATGAAACAACACGAGCGCGAGTGGGGGTTTTGCCCCCATCGCTGCTCTCAGCTGATGCCCCCGGCATTTTTTTTTGCCACCCGCCCTGAGCCACCCTGAAGCGAAGCTTTCCCCTAAGCGGTAACGAAGGGAAGGGGGATGTCGTGGTCTTCTGCGGGGATGGGGGAAACCTCCTGTTCGGTAAAGGCGACGCCGACAACTTGGCATGCATCAGTAAGTTGGCAAAGGTAGCGGTCGTAGTTGCCTGCCCCGTATCCTAGGCGGTTGCCGTGCGCGTCGAACCCCACAGCGGGAACCACAATGAAGGCGAACTCGTCGGCGGCAAGGTAGGGCATGGGGGTAAGTTCGGGGCTGTTGTGGCGATATTCCTTTAGCGGATCATTCAGAAACGGCACGCTGTTGCTGCAGAGTGCCTCGGCGCTAACCGAGCGCATTTCCATAGTTTGCTGAGTGACATGCTGGGCGTTGGGGCCCGACCCGGGTTTGCGCATCCCGCGCCCAGGAGCGTCGGGAATGCCATGGGCATCGGGCATCATGCAGGGAAAGGCAACAGTGCAGCCTCGCAGGTAGGCATAGTCGATGAAGATGCCCAGGTCAACTTCCCATGGGAATGCGGAGTATACGCCGACAACGGGTTTGCCCTGAGGCGTCTCAGCTATCAAGGCATCAAGGTGTTGGGTCAGCTTCGCGCAGATCTGCTTGCTCTTGCTCGCACGCGTTTCGGGCGCAAGAGCGGAGCGCGCTTTCTTTGCTTGGGCCCTTAGGCGGCTGCGGATTTCCTCGGGGGTTTCGTTGTTGGGCGTGGGGGTATGTTTGCTATTGGTGCTCATACCGGGCATTGTACGCCTGGTGGGCGTGATAGGGGAAACGCGCTGGTGAGTGTACTCCTGGTGGGCGCAATAGGGAAACGTGTTGGCAAAAGCCGCAAAAGGAAAGGCGGCGGCCGAGGTGTTCCCTCGAATGAAGCTTGCGCTCGCTAGTGCTCAAGGGGCTCGGTGAGTGCGGCGGAGCAGAGCCCTGCGCGGGATTGTGTGTCTGATTTGCGGTATATGGAGGTCAAGTGCTTTTGCAACGCGCGAAGGGATATTCCCATGTCATCGGCGATGCACTGGAGCGTTTCCTCGCTTGAGCATACCGCGGAAAGAACGTCGCGTTCGCGTGGGGTAAGGCTGTATTGTTCCGAGAATGCCGCAAGGTGCTTGTCGGGAGTGCTTTTATCGGCGGGAGCTTTGGCTTCCGGTTCTTCTTGGGGCTTGGCGGTTTGCATTTGCGCGGCGGTGAGCTCCGCTAGCTTTATGGCTTCGATCTCGGCCTTATGCCGCGCGGTGCGACGCACGTTTTCGAGCGCGTGGGCAACAAGGAGGGTAACCATGGCTAGTGCAATGGTTATCGACGAGATAAGCATGATATCGCCCGACAAGATCAAGGCCATGGAAGGCATGGCTACAAGTGCGGCGCAGGCGTTGTTGGCGGCGCGTCCCATGCCCGCCCAAAGCGATGGGTTTGCACAGCGCATTGCAATGCGCAAAAACGACGAGGTGAAAAAGACTACGAAAAAGCCCGATGAAAGGTAAAAAATTACCAAACCCAGAAGAACTTCGGAGCCGGTTTGGATGGCAAGGGCGGAAACCAGGGAAAACATGGCTACACACAGTATGGTAACAGTGGAATAGCGATGCTTAGTGAGGTCGAAGATGAAGCCAGCCGCAATGCCGCTGACGGCAAGAAGCAGGCGAGGCCAGGTTGAAAGGTCGAACATGCCTTGCGCGTTTGCCAGGGTAACCACGTTGTCGAGTGTGCTGAAAACGCAGGCAATTAGGGATACGCAGGCGAGCAGCAGGATTGCTTCCTTGAGGGTATCGCGTTCGTTGGCGGTTCGCTGGTCTTTTTCGGGAAGTGCGCTTCTGACGGGGACTACGTGCAGCACGTTGCGGCGCGCTGCAAGAGCGAAGCCAAGTGCGATGATCGAAGCTCCGATAATCGCGGCTTCGGTAACGTTGTTTGGCGCCAAGGAATGAAGCAGGAACTGAGCGAGCAATCCTGCGGCATACGAGGTGCCCACCAGACGGGAAAGGGAGTTGCTGGCATAGTGGGTTTGCGCAACGGAAAAGTAGGTGGCGTTTCCCAACATACCCAAAATCAAGAACAACAAGCATCCCAACGACAGCAAGGCGTTGGCGTTCTGGGTTAGCTGAGTTGCGACAAGGAGCAAGGCGGAAACGGTTCCCAGCACGCCGGCAAGAATGCTTCGATGCCTTGCGGCTGCCGTTCGATTCACCAATGAATAGCCCACAAGCCCTATGGCGCTTGTGGCAAGGATGGATGCCTGTGCGCCGACTACCGAATCGGGGCCGGCGAGCTCGCCATAAGCGATGTCGAAGTGATATTCGCTGCCCAAAAACACGAAAATGAACAATGCCATAACGGCAAACGTGAAAAGATGTGCTTTGGGCTTTGGCTCCATGGCGCTTTTCCGAGGGGGCGCAAAGCGGGCTTCGTCGCTTGCCCTCGATGTGTTCCTTTCTATGTTTTCCCAGCTAATTTATTATTGCGCAACAAGGGTAGCCTTATGGCTTGGTTTCTTCTTGCGGAAACAAAAACCACTCCTATGGGCAGTGCGCACAAGGAGTTTAATGCGAAGAGCTGGCTTGGAGGGTGCTGACTACTAGCGGTATCGGCTGAAGCGTCAGGGCGTGCCCTGGGGCTCCCATCGCGTTTGCGGGGCTAGTTAGTGGTTTGTTTGACTGAGTGTTCAAGAGCGGTAATGGGCCAGCTGCGCAGCACGCTGCCGCCATTACCGTTACCGTCGTCGCGTGCTTCCTATGAGGCGCAACGTCAGCGCCGAATTATCCGATTCCCAGTACCTGCATAACCAAGCAAATGGCGGAAAGAATGCCCACCACCACGATAGTGAAGCATAGGATTATGCGGGTGAATTTACCCACCGTGTATTTGCCCATAACGTGTTTGTCGGTGCAGATGATGGCCATGAACACCAGCAATACAGGCAAAATGACGCCGTTTACAAACTGTGCGGTGAGCATGATTCCCATCAAGTCGATGTTGGGAATAAGAATAACCACTGCAGAAACGACGATGACAAACGTAAAGATGCCCTTGAAGAGGGGCGCTTCTTTCCAGGTGAACGAAACGCCTGCTTCCCAGCCGAATGCTTCGCAGATAACGAAAGCGGTGGTAAGGGGCAGAACGCATGCGGCCAGCAAACTGGCGGCTACCAGGCCGATGGCGAACAGTGCTTTAGCGTATTGGCCCGCGAAAGGTTCGAGCGCAGCTGCAGCCGCTTCGGCGCTTTCTACTTCGATGCCCTGCGGGAACAGCACGGTGCCAGTGGTTACGATGATGAACCATGCCACGATACAGCCCACCACGGCACCAGTTACTGCATCGATGCGCTGATAGGGAAGATCGCGTACGCGCACGCCCTTTTCGACCACGTTGCTCTGGGCGAAGAACATCATCCAAGGGGCGATAGTGGTGCCGACCATTGCGACGGTAAGCGAAAGGAAGCCCAAATCCGAACTTGCTGCTGGCACCAGGGTGTGCTGGAAGGTTTCGTTCCAATCGGGTTGCGCCAAGAAGGCCGCGACGATGTAGGTGGCGAATACGCATGAAAGCACCAGGAAGATGTTCTGCACGCGTTTATAGCTGCCCCCCACGATAAGCCCCCAAACGGCTGCCGCGGCAACGGGGACTGATATCCATCGCGGCACCCCGAATATTTCCATGCCAGAAGCTACGCCTGCGAATTCTGAAAAGGTGGTGGCAACGTTGCCGATAAGCAGTGCCAACATGGCAAGTGCCGTAAGGCGGATGCCAAAGCTCTCGCGGATCAACGCCGAAAAGCCCTTACCGGTAACAACGCCCATGCGTGTTGCGGTGGTTTGCACCACGATAAGCAGAACGCACATAATAGGAATGATCCACAGCGTCATGTAGCCGAATTTGGCACCTACGGTGGAATAGGTTGAAATGCCGCCGGCGTCGTTGCCTGCCATGGCGGTTACGATACCAGGGCCCATGGCGGCCAGCACCAGAAACGCTTTCGAGTGCTGCTTCTTGCCGTCGTTTTCGCTGCCCTGATCAGGAACTTGCGGGGAAGCCTTGGCTGCCAGGGCGGTGTCCTGCGCTGTACTTTCCTTAAGTGTCATGTAAAAGCCTCGATCCTAGTTGTGTCCGAACATGCGAAGGACGAAGAAGGTATAGGGAATCATCAGTACGATAAACACGGCAAGTGTGATGGCGAACTGCCCCCATGCCCAGCGTGTGCGACCTTCCTCCACGTTGTCTTCGATGACCTCCATTGCGTCGTCGACGGTGACGATGCCCAGCATCTGTCCGTTCTCATCGACGACAGGCATGGCCATCAGGTCGTACTTGGAGATATCGGCTGCAACTTCATCTTCTGGCTCTTCGGGCAACGAAGTGATGAGCTCATCGAACATGATGTCGGAAAGCGGGGTGTTGTCTTTTGCGAGCACCAGGGTGCGGAGCGAAAGCACGCCTACGAGCTTGTCGTACTCATCGAGTACGTACACGTAGTTCACCGTGGGGTGGTCTTCGTCCAAGCCGCGAAGAACCTCGGTGGTTTCTTGCACGGTGTCGGAGGTGTGCATCGCCACGAACTGCGTGGTCATCAGGCCGCCAGCGGTGTCTTCCTTGTATCCCAGCAGCTTGCGAATTTCTGCGGCGTTATCGACGCCCATCAGGCGAAGCAGCGTTTCGGCTTTCTCATAGGGCAAGTCGCCTACGATGTCGGCGGCGTCGTCAGGGTCCATGTCGCGCAGCAGACGGGATGCGCGCTTTTCGTCCAGGCCCTCGATGATGTCGGCCTGAAATTCGTCTTCCATTTCTGAAATGGCGTCGCCGGCCTGTGCGTCATCTAGGTGCTGGAACACATTGGCGCGCTGCTTCGGATCGAGCTGCTCTAGGATGTCTGCCACGTCGGCAGGGTGCAACTCTTCCAAGCGCGTGTGGCTGACGGAGAGTTGAACCTTGGAAAGGTCGCGGTCGAGCAGTTCCATGTAGTTCCACGCGATGATGCGCTCGTCGATGCTCTTGCCGAACGCCTTGGCGATGCCGCAGGCGGCTTTTTCCACCCACGGAGCCAAGCCGCGCAGAATGCCGCGAACGCCCACTTCTGCACCAAGAAGGCGCAGCTGCGTTCCGGAAACGGAGAGCTTCAAGTCGTTTACGCGCACAACCTTCATGCCCTGCGTGTCTACGATCTGCCTATCGAGCAGGTCGCGCGCAAGGAGCACTTCGGCAGGCTGAAGGTAGCTGAAGCGGATGGCGGTGCGGTCGACTTTCAGGCGAATGCCCTCGTCTTCGTCGAAGCTGTCCACGTATTTACGCCAAGAGATCATGAAAGGCGTTTTGCCAGGTCCCAGGAATGCCAGGCTGGTGATGCGAGGGAACACTTCGCCGGTTTGGATGGCCAGGTCGGATATGGAACCGATTTTTTCACCATTTGCATCAACGACGGGTTCGCCGAGCATTTGAGATAGATAGAGCATGCAATTCTCCCTTGGGATTGCCGCCGCGTGTCAGCGTTGTTGTGCGGGCAGTTGATCTGCGCAGCGCACAGCAATACCGACAGGCGCAATCCGTTCATGTCGCAGTCGTCCTTCGACCACTACATGACGGGTGTGAAAATGCAGAGGCCGAAGGCTAATTACTGTGAGGTTTCGATTTTCGAACCTTCAAGTAATGTCCTTTCCTAAATGTGTAAATGGCAGCGCAAGGCAAGAGCGCCCTAAACGCAGCAAACTTGATTTTACGCGAATGCGGTGCGTAGGGGATGCGATAGAGGTGAAAAGAAAGTAAAAAACGGGTTTTATCTGCAAAGGGCAGTTAACAATTACGCAGAACGTGTTTTTGCAGGGATTTAGGGCTCCTGCTTGCGCCGACGGTTTGTTCTGCGGGCCGTTAAGGGCATCGGTTCGTGCCAGCAGATGTCTGCAGGGTGCCAGCGGATGACGCGCAGCGAGATGGCGGATGGTTTGCGGCGAGATGGCGGATGCTGCGCCGTGCGATGACGGATGGCTTGCGATGGGTTGGCGGGTATCGCGTGGTGAACTGGCGGGCAGATGGCTTGCAGGGAGCCGGCGGATGTGGCGCAGGGGCCAGAGGATGGCACGCAGCGAGATGGCGGATGCTGTGCAGGGAGCCGCCAGATGCTACGCAGAACGACGGCAGATGGCTTGCAGGGGGCCGTCAGATGTTGTGCCGTGTGTTGAGATGGTTTGTGACGCGTCGGCAGGTGGCGCGCAGAGGGTCGAAGAATGCTGCGCCGGAAGCAAGCGGATGGTGCGTGGAGGGTCGGCGAGTTGCCAACAGAAGGCGCTCGGGGGCTATATTTAGCCCGCTAGAGTTATAGCCCATTTCGGCAAAAGGCCTATTCATCAGGCAAAACGGGTTTGCTGTCCATAATTCCTTCATATCTAAAGAAAAGTGTTGACGAAGAAAGGGCAAACGAGGATACTAATTTTCGTTGCGAAACGCGCCGTTACCTCAGCTGGATAGAGGGACTGACTACGAATCAGTACGTCGGGGGTTCGAATCCCTCACGGCGCACCATCGAAACTGCAGGCCACCGAGGCTTTTCCTCGGTGGCTTTTTTGTTTTCACGGGCTCATTTCGTCCCGTGGGTGCTATTTGGGTGCTAAGCGCCGCCCATCGAACCCTTCGTTCTCTGAGCATTGCAGCCGCTTTAGAACTCTAACTGGCAAGAATCGCGTTGTATGCATTCTCTTTTTGCTGAATGCATACAGATAGCCGCTTTCCCGGCAAAACTCGTTCGAAATGTATGCTTTTTGGCTTAGCGATGGCAAGATTCTCGCTCTATGTATGCATTTTCAGATGCAATTAGGGAATTCGGAATACACAGCGCAAGAATCTTGCCGGCAAAGGCTCTATTTCACGTCGGGAGCCTCGAAATCATGCATGCTGTACGATTCTTGCCATGGGGGATTAGTTCCTGAGGTCCGTGTACGGTATGCGCCGCCGAGATCTCCCTTGAGCGTCGGGCGGAACATGAGCACCAGGTGAGCATGCGCGTTGGGCGAAACGTGACCATCAGGCGAGCATGGGCGCCTGACAAAACAGGGATGTCGGATGGGTATGGGCGCCAGGTGGACATGGGCACCGGTCGAAATATGACCACCGGGCGAATATAGGTGCCGAGCGAAACACGGACGCCAGGTGGGTATGAGTGCCGGTCGAAACGGAGCGCCGGTTAAGCATGGGCGTCAGGTGGGCATGGACGCCAGGCAAACATGGGCGCCGGGTAGGCATGGGCGCCGGTCGAAACACGAACATCGGTCGAAACGCTGGCTGGTATCGGCTCGTCTTTGGGCAAGCCTCCTTTCTGGACGGCTTGTTGAGCCCCATGGGTTCAGGCTGTTGGGGGGGTGCCCGAACCACATCTTTGGAATTGCTATCGTAAATTGGAAAGCGGACCGCCTCATCTCTTGTTGTTCAGGAGACAGAAGGCAGTTCGAAGGCTGACGTCGAGTGCGTCCGGCGTTCCTCTGGTCCCATTGCTTTTTTTGCGGCAGCTTTCGCATCTATTTAAGGTTCGGCCGATAAGGTTTTCCCATGGTACTTTTTATCGGACATTCAAGTGCAATCAGGTTGCTTCGCTCGCTCGAAGATTTCAAAGGCATTCGGTCTGCGCGGGCTATGCCGTCTCTCAAGGATGTTCCGACGTTGCCGAAATCGTTCAGGGAAAGTTCATCTCTAGCAACGCTCCCTCGTCCGCTGGAGGTCGTTGTCTTATCGGGAAAAACAAGAAGTCAATCCAAGCGGTTTCACAACAATATTTGGAAACTTCCCGATAGGACACCTTGCTTTCTCTCCTTTGAAAGCGGGGTATATTTAAGCAATCCTGAATTCTGTTTCGTGCAGCTTGCGCGGTCATGTAGCGTGATCGACCTAATCAAATTGGGATTTGAGCTATGCGGAACTTACCGAATGGACCCTGCAAGTCCCATTGGATTTCGGCCTGCTCAGCCCCTTTCGAGCACAGAGGCGATCAATCGTTTTATAGGCAAAATGCATGGCAAAGTGCCTCGGAAAGCAAAAACAGCTATTCGTTATGTCTGCGACGGTTCGGCATCGCCGATGGAAACATGTTTGGCGCTATTGCTGGGCCTGCCCGCTCGCTATGGCGGTTACGGATTAGGCATGCCGGAGATGAATGCTAAGGTTCTGGTCCCCGCAAGGCTAGGCAAGCGAACCACATATCGCAAATACCACTGCGATCTATATTGGTCCGAACAGAACGTTGCCATCGAATACAATAGCCGCGAATTCCATGTGAATGAACTTGCTGTGGAGCGGGATGCGTCACGCATCAACAATCTCAAAGCTGCGGGGATTGAGGCTCTTGCCGTTACTCGCGCGCATGTCGCCGACAACGTGAAGTTCGATGCCATTGCCCATTCTGCGGCAAGCCTCATGGGAAAGCGTATCAGGATCGCCTATGTCGACATCGATGAGCGTCGAATGAGCTTGCGCAAGCAGCTTTTCTCCAAGGATCCTTGGTGCTGAGCTGCCTTGCTAATTGTTTCATGCTGCGAGGATTGGCGCCCTTGCGGGAATTGTCTTGGTGACAGGTTGATTTGAGCGTTGCTTCGGGCTGCTAAGAACAATGGTCTTGTGGGTGTCGCCTTGGTGTTGGGCGATTTGGCTGTTGTTCCAGGATCTTTCTTTGGGTTGGCGTTTTGTCTGCCTATTGATTCGTTGTGTCTATCTTCGAGGTTGCTTTGGCTACTGTGGCAAGATTTGCGCGCCATGTATCCTCTTTTCGCCGATTACACGAAAAAAGGGGCCTCCCTGGCGGCGTTTGCGCGAGATGCATGCTTTTCGCGCTGAAGTTGGCAGGATCTTCGTCCCATGTATCCGTTTCGGGGTACAATCGGACGATTTCGGATACATAGCGCGAGAATCTTGCCAGGGAGGCCCTTTTTTTGCGTCGAGGTCCCTGGAATCATGCATGGGGCGAAGATCTTGCCAACGCTCGGCGTTGCGCGGGCCTTTCCGCTCCGGCGGGCAGCCGATCGCGGAAGATTCCCGACATGGTCGCGGAAGACTGCTGGTCTGAGTGACTTAACCTGGCCATAGCGCTCTTGCTGCATAGTAAAACCAGGAGGGCGCCTTGGGCGCTCTCCTGGTGAATGATGCGGTGTTGGGGATTAGTCTACGGCAACCATTACGTTGGTTGACTTGATGATGACTGCCGCTTTCCTTGAGACCCAGCTGCTCGATGGCTTCATTAGTGATGGGGCCAGAAATGCGTACGCCGCTTTCGTCTTCGATGGTCACGTGGCTGTTAACGGCGCCATCCTTTACGGCAACAACAGTGCCCTCGATCTGATTGCGAGCGGAAATGTTTGGGATCTTTTCGTTGCGAACATGACATTGATGGCCTTGATTACCGCATAGCACTCTTTGCCTTCGGCAAGCTCCAGCTGCATTACCGATTCCATGGTGATATCTGCTTTGATGGGGTTGTGGTACCGCGGCAGATAACCACAACGGAGTTAACGGTGCCTTCTTTGACCTCTTTGACGGTGCCCTTAATTTGGTTGCGAACGGAGATCTTCGTGTTGTCCTCCTTTGTATTTGAGTGATTGAACTGGGAAAAAGCGGAGCAAGCATCTTTATTCTCAAGAGAAAAGGAAAACCTACTATTCCTAATGCCCCATAATTGCGCCAATAAAAAATGGACGCCCTAGGGCGTCCATTTCGTGTGCTATGCAAAATGTGCGGCAATGCCGCGATGAAAAGCTACTCGATCTTGCCGTAGCGCTCTTCGGTGATTTGGTCGAGCGTCTTGCCCTGGGTCTTGGGGCACCAGATAACGCCCACAACCAGGGAAATAAGAAGAACGACGCACATAATGACAGCTGCAGGGAAGAAGCCGGCAGGGTTCGTGGAAATGTCGCCCATGATGGCGCCAACGCCCACGAGCGACCAAATGCCCAAAGCGCCACGAACCAAGAAGAACATGATGCCCTGAGCGCCGCCGCGATACTGTGTGGGGAACAGCTCGGTACCCCACAGAGCGTAGAAGCACTGAGCGGAGAAACCGGCGGAAATGCCCCACAAGATTACGTATACCCAAAGAACCCAGCCCATGGATTCGGTGTCGCCACTCTGGATAGCAAGGCCGAATACGGCAATAGCAACCCAAGACAGCAGCGCCAACAGCGCAGAGGCACCGAACAGCACGCGGTGGGAGACAATGTCGCCGAAGCGGCTGAAGATTGCCAGCGAGCAGACGGCAACCAGTACCCACTGAACTACGCCCAAGAGGCTCTGGCCGGTTGCATCGATGTTGCCTGCGGCAGCATAGAGGTATGGCATGAACTGACCGTTGGTGCCCGCAGCCAGGTTCCAGGTCAGGTACACGGCAACCAGGAAGATGATGGTCTTCACGTTCACGGGGTTCTTCAAAGCGGTTGCCATCATTTTGCCGAAAGACTGCTTCTCGGTGGCAGCAGCGTTCTTTTCGGCCCAGTCGGCGGATTCCTGCAGCTGACGCTGAAGGTTCCAGGCGATAAGGGCAACGATGAACAGAACCAGGAACAGCAGGCGGGTTGCCAGCATGCCGTCAAACGGGCCGTAGGTGCCTGCGGGGAGCAGGGTGGTGCCATCAGACTCGAAGCCAGGGATGATGAAGCTCATGACCAGCGAAAGGATGAAGATGATGGCGGGACCGCAGCTCCATGCGAACTGGCTGATGCCGATGTTGGAAGCGCGCTTCGTGGAGGTAGACGTTTCGGAGATATAGCTCCAGGAGGCGGGAACGCCAGCGCCTACGGAAAGGCCGGACAGCACAACGCCCACTACGACCATGGGAAGGTTCACGGCAACCATGGCGATGAATACGCCGGCAGCGTAAACCAGCAGATTGTACTTATAAATAGTGGTGCGGCCGAACTTGTCGGTCAGGAAGCCGCCGATCAGCGCGCCAACAGCTGCGCCGAAAGCGTTTGCGCCGATGGCGCCTAGGATTGCGGTCCAGGCGGAGCCGAAGTTGAATGCAGCTGCCCAAGCGGTAAGGGCAAGGCTGCTGGCTACGATGCAGCCAGAGTCAAGGAAGTTGGTCAGGGAAACCGCCATGGTTCCCTTGCGTTCTTGGGAAAGCGCCAATGCTTTACCTTTCTAGTCGAGGTGGAATGCGCAGGGCAGGTCTACGGAAACGGGCGAATTGTCTGCATTCGTTTCCATGACGCTTGCCATGAAATCCCACCATTTCTTGCAGATATCGGTCTTGGCAGACTCGGCATAGCGTTCAGGGTCGTCAAGCTCGATATATCCGAAGAGGATGTTAGTTTCCTCGTCGATGAAAATGGAGTAGTTGTGCCCACCGTATTCGTGGAGCATGTCGGCCATTTCGGGCCACAATTCGTTGTGGCGCTTCTCGTACTCCTCGGCAAAGCCTGGGTAGAGCTTCATCTTGAAGCCTGAGATGGTGCGCCCATCAGCAGTTTTACGGATAGTCATCGAAGCGCCGCCTTAGTCCAGGAACTCATCGTTGACGGTGAGGCCGAAATCGATGCCGATCTGGCGCAGGCCTTCGTCGGAAATAGTGTTCAGGAATTCGTCGGAGCCGCCATTCATCTGGCGAGCGCGACGATATACATCAGCAGCCTTTTCGATGGTGTGCATCAGGCCGAAGGTGGTGTCGAAATCGGGGCCGGAAACGAACAGGCCGTGCTGTGCCCAAACAGCTGCCTCGTACTTCTTCATGAGTTCGGAGGTTGCCTTTGCGATCTCAGCGCCACCGGGAACCATCCAAGGCACAACGCCAACGCCAGAGGGGAATACCACGATACATTCAGTCATGGCCTTCCACAGGGCGCGGGTGAAGTAGCGTGCGTCAAGCGGGCATACGAACGTCATAGCAATGACGTTGATGGGATGAGCATGGTAAATCACGCGGCATTCGTTGTTGGCGGCCTCCATGCGCACGGCATGGTTCATGAAATGCGTGGGGAATTCGGAAGTGGGCTTGCCACCGTCGGTCAGGCCCCATACGATGCGCCAGGAATCGCCGGCGTCATTGATTTCGACGATGCCGATGTTGTGGGAAGGGTCGCTCATGACGTTGCGCATATAGCGGCCAGAGCCGGTGGTAAGGAAGAACGCGCCGCGCAGGCTATCTGCCTGTACGCCCATGTTCACCCACTCGCCGGGGTTTGCGTTGAAGAAGGGACGAGCCTGCTCTACTTCCTCTTCCTTCATGCGGTAGGTAAGGTTGCCGCCATTGCGCTCGTGCCAACCCTGCTTCCAACCGTCGTCGCACAGACGGCGGAAGCCGCGCACGAAGCCCAGCTGCTCGACGGCAACGCCAGAAACTGCGCCGCGAGCTGCGGAAACGCCGCTTTTAAGCGTGTCCATAGCACTGTCGATAATGTCCATCATTGTCCTTTCGTTCTGAAGTACCGAATGATCGGTTTCGGAAAAGCCGCTCGGGTAAGTGGCTTTTCCGAAACGCATTCGACTTGCGTTTACGGAGTTGAATCTCGGCACCGGATCCTTCCGGCAAGGGCTTCCACCTTGCCTTCTAGGCGCAGAAAGCGCCCCTCGAGAAGAGGGGCGCTGAAAAATGCACAGGCTTACTGGCGCTTGGAGAGCACCTCGTCTTCGTAGGCCTTAACCTCGTCCCATAGCTGGTCTTCGGCAACTACGCCCTGACGTGCGCAGTACTCGTCCCAAACCGCGGTCCAAGGCATGGTCTTGAACTGCTCGGTAACGATCATCTTCTCGGAGAACTGGTAGGTATCCTGCAGCTCCTTCAGGCGATCCCAAGGCTGCAGCAGTTCGAACAGCAGACACTTTTCCATGGCGCGCATGCCGGTAGCCCAAGCGCCGATGCGGTTGACGGAAGCATCGAAGAAGTCCATGCCGATAAGGACCTTGTCCATGCCCTCGGGGCAGCGAACAACCTCAGCGGCGATGTCCTTGATGGAATCCTCGAACAGAACAACGTGGTCGGAGTCCCAATGCATAGAGCGGGTAACGTGCAGCGGCACGTAGGGGAAGAACTGCAGCAGGCTGGGCAGCTTGTCGGAAATGCTTTCCATGGGGTTGAAATGACCCGCATCGATGAGCACTACATGGTTGCCGCCTTTCTTGGCAGCGTAGGATACGTAGAACTCCTGGTTGCCGGTGGTGAAGCCTTCAACACCGATGCCGAATACCTTCTGCTCAACCGCATCGATAACATGTGGGGTTTCGAAGGAATAGATTTCGTCGAGAGAGTCCTTCAGGCGTGCACGCAGGCCATAAGCGTCAGCGGCGTAGTCTTTCAAGCCGTCGGGAATCCAGAAGTTGTTCAGGACCATATCGTCCATTTCCTCGCCGATGCGCTCTGCGATCTGGCGGCAGGCGATGCAGTGACGGATCCAGAAATCGCGCACTTCTTTTTCGGGGCTGGAAACGGTAAGGCCTTCCTTTACCAGCGGGTGGCTGAACAAGGTGGGGTTGAAGTCGATGCCGAAGCCGTTCTTCTTTGCCCAGGTTACCCAGGGCTCGAAGTGCTTGTACTCGAGCTTGTCGCGATCAACCCAGGGGTTTTCCTCGGTGAAGATGGCGTAGCTCGCGTGCAGGTTGATGCGCTTCTTGCCGGGGATCAGGCTTGCTGCCTTCTCGAAGTCGGCCATGAGCTGTTCGGGGGTGGCGGCGCGGCCAGGGTAGTTGCCCGTGGTCATGATGCCACCGGAAGCTGCGTTATCGTCGCCCTGATCGAAGCCGACAACATCGTCGCCCTGCCAGCAGTGCATGGAGATGGCCTTGTTTGCCAGGGTTTCGATCACTGCCTCGGTGTCGATACCCTGCTTGGCATACGCTTCGCGCGCCAATTCGTACATAGTGGTCATGAATGCTCCTTATCTGTACCTAAAAGGTTGGTTGCTGTTATTCGAATCGCTTCACGTCGAATGACGTTGCGATAGCGTCGCGGACGCTTTGAAGGTCGGGGAATGCGCCATCGGCGATCATCTGCACGGCAAGGTTGCCCAAGCTTGTTCCCTCAACTGGACCGGCGAACACGGGGATGCCGCATGCGCGGGTGGTGAGTTCGTTCAAATATGCATCTTGGCAACCGCCTCCAACGATGTTGATGGAAGTGTAGGTGCGTCCGGTAAGCGATGCCATTTCTGCAATGGATTCCGCATAGCAGGAGGAAAGGCTTACATATACGCAGCGCATAAGCTGACCGACGGTTTGGGGCACGTCCTGCCCGGTTTCAAAGCAGGCGCGGCGAATCTCGTCGATCATGGAATCAGGCGCCAGGAAGCGGTCGTCGTTCACGTTCACGTGGGCTTCGAAGCTGTCTGCCTCTTTTGCGTGGGCAATGAGGTCGGGGAAGCCCCACTCGATTGCCTCATGCGTGAAGGGGGGCAGCTCGTCTTCGTCGGTTTGCTGATGGGTGTTTTTTCCCTCTACATAGGAAACGCCGTTCAGCTCGCGGCGAATAGACTGGATCATCCACAGGCCCATGATGTTCTTCAAGAAGCGGAAGCGCAGCTCAAAGCCGCCTTCATTGGTGAAGTTCTGGAAACGGGAGGCATCTGAGGTGATGGGGCCTTCGTTTTCAACGCCCAGCAAGCTCCAGGTGCCCGAAGAAAGGAACACCGCATCGGCATCGCGCGCGGGAACAGCCAGGTAAGCGCTGCCCGTGTCATGCGTGGCAGGCGCGATGATATGCGTGGGGTAGCCGATTGCTCCTTCGATTTCAGCGGTGACGGCACCCAAATCGGTGCCAGGCATAACCACATCGCAGAACATGCTGCGCGGAATGTCGAATGCCTCCAGGATGGTTTCATCCCACTGCTGGGTGCGTGCGTTCATCAGGCATGTGGTGGAAGCGTTGGTGTATTCGTTGGCCTTGGTGCCGGTTAGCAGGAAGGCCAGGTAGTCGGGGATCATCAAAAACGTTTCAGCGTTTTCAATCTGTTCGGGGTGCTCACGCTGGAGCGCCAGCAGCTGATAGATGGTATTGAACGGCTGGCGCTGAATACCCGTGCGGCGATACACCTCATCAGGCGAAACGATAGCATCTGCCACGGCGTACATGCCGCTGGTGCGCTCATCGCGGTAGGCTACCGCATCACCGAGCATGTTGTCTTCGGCATCGAGCAGCACGAAGTCGACCGCCCAGGTGTCGATACCCACGGTTTTAGGCGCATAGCCTGCTTCTTTGCATTTTGCCAAGCCAGCAACGGTTTCGCGGAACAGCATATCCACGTCCCAGCAGTCGTGGCCGCTGGAGCGTTTCTGGATGTTATCGAAGCGATGGATCTCGGTAAGCTCGATGGTTCCCCGCGGAGTAACCTCGCCGATTACCACGCGGCCGGAAGAGGCGCCGATATCGACGGCGGCATAGCAGTTGGTTTTGATTTCCATTAGTTATCCCCCTCTGCTTCAACGCCGATTTGCACGATCTGCATTACGTTGGTGGGGCGCGGCGAAGGCGCAGTTGGGTCGAAGCTTACAGCGTCGCCCGTTTGGCTGATGCGGGGAGAAGTGGTGCGGTCTCCCAAAGTGAACACGCAGATATCACCTTTGTTCACGAAGTTCTTTTTCACAACGACGCTGCGAGCTTGCTCAAGAACGTACGAGGCGTCACCAACAACTTTGCCCAAAAGCGGCGTAACGCCCCAGTTCAGCTGCAAAGAGCGTCGGTATTCTTCCGAAGTGGTTACCGCATAGATGGGCATCTTCGGACGGTAATTGGAAACGATACGGGCCGTGCGGCCGGTCATCGTAGGGGTAACGATGCAGCAAGCGCCCACGTTTTCTGCGGCGGTTACGGCAGCCAAGCCTACAACAGCGGAAATGCTCTTCTGCTCTGCGTTGCGGTTGGGGATGGAGCCTTCGTCGTAGATATGCGATTCGCTTGCCTCGGCAATGCGTGCCATGGTTTGTACTGCGGGAACTGGATACATACCGATGGCGGTTTCACCGGAAAGGGTAACGGCATCGGTTCCGTCGTAGATGGCGTTTGCCACGTCGGCAACCTCTGCGCGCGTTGGGCGGGGGTTGCGGATCATGGAATCGAGCATCTGCGTGGCGGTGATAACCGGACGGTAGGCGCGGTTGCAGGCTTTGATGATCTTCTTCTGCAAGTGCGGAACCTGGTTAGAGGGAACCTCTACGCCCAAGTCGCCGCGGGCAACCATCACGGCATCGGAGACTTCGATGATTTCTTCGATGTGATCTACTGCATGCGCGTTTTCGATTTTCGCTACGATTCGAATGCTTTCGCCGCCGTTTTCTGCGAGGAAAGCGCGAATGGCACGCACGTCTTCGCCACAGCTTACGAATGATGCTGCTACGAAATCGACGCCCTGCTGAATGCCGAACAGGAGGTCTTCCTTATCCTGTTCGGTCATAACGGGCAGCGGAACGTTGGTACCAGGCAGGTTCAGCTGCTTGCATTCGCCGAGCATGCCGGAGTTCTGAACGGTACATTGGATATCGGACCCCAAGATGCGATCGACGGCGAGTTCGATTAGGCCGTCGTCGATAAGGATGATGGTGCCGGGTTCAACATACTTATAGAGCCCTTTGAACGTTTGATGCACGCGGCGGGAAGTGCCGGCGATGTCATCTTCGGTGAGGAAGAAGTTGTCGCCCGCGCGGAGCAGCACGGGCTCGTTGCCCTCAAGCTTGCCGGTGCGGATAGAGGGCCCTTTCGTATCGAGCATGAGGGCGCAGGGTGCGTCCAGTTCGCGACGGACCTTTTTCAGGCGGTCCATGCGCGCTTTATGCTCGGCGCGGGAGCCATGTGAGAAGTTGCAGCGGGCAACGTCCATGCCTGCTAGCACAAGATTTTTCAATGCTGACTCAGAGTCCACGGCGGGACCCAGGGTGCAGATGATCTTGGTTCGCTTCATCATAGGGATGATGCGCCTTTCGACCGTGCGGTAAACGCCCGTTCATGGGGTTAGTTCGACCGCTAAACGACAATACGTTCAGAATTGTAAACGAAAATTAAGAAGTATGCTTGTGTTCATCGTTTTTTCTAAAGCTGCATACGTTGCAGTAGGTGTTGGTTGCGCTCGTCTGGGTGCCGATTGTGCCGGCTCGTGTTACGCGGAGTGTTACGCGCACTGTTTCGATGCTGCCGTAGGCGCCAGTCGTGGTAGTCTGATGGGGAGAATCGAAAGGCGGCCATTATGACCTGCAGCAACCCAAACGCCACCGAATCGGCAAACGTAACCGAGAAGTTGAAAGCCCACGCGCGAGAGCTCGAGCCTTACGTTATCGAACGTCGGCGCCACTTCCATGCGTATCCCGAATTGAGCGCTCGTGAGGTCTCCACTTCGCGCACGATTGCCGAAGAGCTCGATAAGCTTGGTATCGAATATGTGCGAGCGGGGGGAACGGGGCTCATTGCCACCATCAAAGGTACCGCGCCCGATGCGTATGACGAAGAGGGCAAGCCGCGCCGTCGCATTGCGCTTCGAACCGATATGGATGCGTTGCCCGTTTTGGAGCAGACGAAGCTACCCTTTGCATCGCGGAACGAAGGGGTTATGCATGCCTGTGGCCACGACTGTCACATGGCAATGATGCTCGGCGCTGTTCACCTGCTTCTGGGCATTCGAGACCAACTGCATGGCGAGGTGCGTGTCTTGTTCCAGCCGGCGAAAGAGATATCGGTCGGTTCGCGCAAGATGATTGCTGAAGGTGCGCTCGATGGGGTGGATACCATTTATGCTGCTCATATTTGGAGCGAAGTGGAAGCGGGCACCATTTCCGCCGAAGCGGGGCCGCGCATGGCGAATTGCGACTGGTTCCGCATTGATGTTGCGGGTGCCAGTGCGCATGGCGCCATGCCCCACAAGGGCGTCGATGCCATCGTTGTGGGCGCAGCGGTTATCGATGCGCTGCAGGTTATCGTTAGCCGCGACGTTTCCCCGTTCGATCCCGCGGTTATCACGATTGGCGAATTCCATGGCGGTGTTGCGCGAAACATCATGGCGGGCACAGCGTACCTGACGGGTACGGTTCGCTCGTTCACGCCCGAAGTGCGCGATTACATCAAGGAGCGCATGGCGCACGTGGTTGAAGAAGTGGCGCTTTCGTATGGCGCAACCGCTAAGTTCGAGTGGACGTACGGCAATTCGTGCCTGGTGAACGACGAGGCTTGTGCCAAGCGTGCACAAAACGCCATCGCAAAGGTTCTTGGCGAAGAAGCACTTTGCCATTACGAGGGCACGCTTTCGGGTGAAGACTTCACCGAGTACCTGGCAAAGGTTCCCGGCGTGCTCGTATTCATTGGCGCTCATAATCCGGAAGTGGATGCAACGTATCCGCAGCACAGTTGTTTCTACAACGTCGATGAAAGCGTTCTGGTAGGTGGCTCGCTTGCCGCAGCGCAGTATGCCTTTGATTTCCTCTCTGAAGAATAGAAGAGCTGCAGTTTTCGGCCTTGCTGCTTTGCCCGCCTGTTTCACTGATTTGCGACGCCGCCCCCTTGCTCGGGGCGGCGTCGTTTTTTTTTGTGCGGTGGGGTGCCTGGCCTGCCGTTTGGCCATTTTCCCGCTCGTATGGCACTACCGCTTCCCGTGCCCGCGCGATACGATTTTTCCATCTGACGAACACATGAACGAGGGGAGCGGTCATGGATGCAAGGCACAACATGCACAGAACGGAAAGCTGCACCGACGGCGGCTTCGCCAAGACGTCCGCGCGCTTCGGCGTGGTAACCGCGCAGGGCGGCTGGCGCAAGGTGACGTGGGGCGTCGTCGCCGGGGTGGCCGCCGTGGCCACCGCGGGGTCGCTGATGGCGCCGAGCGCCGCGATCGCCGCCGAATGGGTCGATGTAGGCGGCAACCAGTACAACGCCGGCACCGCGGCGGGCGACGACGCCGGCACCTGGAGCTGGGACGGCGCCGACGACATGAAGCTCAACGGCTACAACGGCGGCGCGATCAAGGCCGCCGGCAAGCTCAACATTGCCTATGAGGGCAAGAACACCGTGAAAACCGAGCCTGATTACACCGGAGCCGCCATCAAGGCGCAGGACGGCACTAGCCAGAAAGCAGAGTTGAACATAACGAGCTCGAATAGCACGGATGAGCTCAATGTGACAGCCGAGGCCGATGCAATTAAATCCACAGGCGACCTCTCCATTTCCGGCCCAGGCACTGTGAACACCACAAGCACTGCTTCCGACGGAATTGAGGCAAAGGGCGATCTCTCTATCACGGGCTCGGGCACCGTGAATGCAACGGGCGGTACCGAAGGCATCCAATCCAAGGGCAAGACCACTATCGATTCCTCTGGCACAGTGATCGCTAAAGGAGGCGAAGGTTACGGCATCGCCGCGGGCAGTGACCTGATCATCAAAGGTGGCGGCAAGGTAGAGGCAAGCTCTATAGGAGAAGCGGCGATTTGGGCTGACGACGGCATTAACATCTCGGGCGGCAGCCAGGTCGAGGCGAACTCCAGGGAAACTCTTGCCGTCGACACCGATGGCAGTCTCACGGTCGCGGACGCCTCCCTTAACGCAAGCGGTGTTGAATATGGTGTCTATGGCTACAAGGGCATTGCGCTCGACCACGCGACCGTGACGGTCCGTACAAGCGGGGGCGGCGGCCAAGCTATCGCACTCTTCACCGACGGGGACGACATCGTCATCAAAAATGGTTCCATCGTGGACGCGTTCGCAGAAGGAGAGTTCTCAGCTGCGATCTCTACCAGAAACCACCAGTCTAACATCGCGGGTGGCCATATCTACATCAGCGACTCCGTTGTCAAGGCTATAGCCCGCTATGTCGAGTCCGGTAGCGACGGCCCCGATCACTACAGCAACGACCAAAGCGGCGAGGTCATCCCCGAGCATAGGGGCATGAACCTGGGCATCTTCGCCCAGACCTACGAGGGCATCACGCCCGCGACCATCTCGATCGTTCGCAGCAAGGTCACGGCCGAGGGAGACACGGCGGCAATCTTCGCCCTTGCCATAAGCGCGGACGGCAAGGCGATCGGCACTATCGAGATCGAAGGCGCCATCATCCAGACGCCTGCAGGCGGCAAGATCATTGACTATCGCTACGAGGAAGAGTACAGCCGCGGCATCTCCTACGAGGCAGGTCAAACCATCGGCACGGGCGATGCCGTAGTCGACTCCCCCTATAACGAAGCTGTTGCCAAGAGCACGGTCATTGCGCCTTCCGAGGAGGCCAAGCCCGAGGCCAACCCTGAGGAAGCCACGCCCGTGGTGAAGCCAGCCAAGCAGCAAACGCTCGTGACGGGCGCCAAGGCCGAGCCTGCGGAGGCAAAGAAGAACCTTCCTGCGACGGGGGACGCATCGCCTGTAGGGCTTGCTGCCACAGCTTTCGCTGGCGTGGCTGCGGCATTCGCGAGCTTGGCTGCTCTGCTCGCCGGGTTCGTCGCTCGCCGCAAGCGAGAATAAGAGCTACGTTTTAAGCGAAGTGTGTATTTCGCTTGGATGATTTGTTCAATGTGGCTGGCGCCAGTGCGGTGCCAGCCACGCTATTTCAGCATGAATTCTTTCAGCCCCGAGCGGCTGGTTATTCCCAGCTTCGCATACGTTGTTGAAAGCCTGTTTTTCACCGTACCGCGTGAAATCCCCATATGATCTGCGATTTCAGTGTTGGACCAACCGCGGCATGCCAGCATCGAAATGGCGAATTCCGTTGTGGTAAGACTGTCGGCAACGGTTTTGTGTGCTGCGGGGTTATGAACATGCCGCCATCCGCGGCTGAATCGGTAGGTGATTTCGATTACCCGTGCAAATTCGTGCGAGTAATCTTTTTTGAGGCACGCTTCAGGCAGACCCTGAAGAAGACCGTGGTGTTCCCCGATTGTTTCGATCAGGTCGTCTGCTCGGGCTATGCTCCAAGCTTCCATAAAGTGGCATTCTGCCTTTTCGGGTTGTCGTTTGCTCATCCAACCCATTGCTGCCACAAGATGAAGGAACATTTCAGAGATGGGGTAGCGCGCCTGCTTCATCCCCAGGGCGTTTTCTGCCATTCCTATGCAGCGGCCGTAATCGCCGGCAAGGTATGCCTGGTGAGCCATGGCGTAGGTCGCGAATAGGCGGAGGCCTTCGGGCAGCAGGGCGGCAACTTTGTAAAAATCATCTGCTGTTACAGGTGGCTTCAGGTGCAGTAGGACGCTCGATGACGCCGTGAATAGTAAATAGGCGGCACGTTCTTGGTCGCCGTATTCATCGTTGAGGTGCTCTTCTGATGACGCCAGGTTAAGCAGGCAGGCGCGAGCGGCGTGGGCGTGGTCGAGCGATAGGTTTGCGAACCCGCAGATGAAGCATGATGAGATGCGCAATGCCAAGACGTCCGAGGTAAGGAAGGGCTCTGCAAGGCGGCATGCTTCGTCGGCCTTGCCGCGAAAATAGGCAGCTTCTGCCAACGCGATGGTTCGGTAGTCGCTGTCGGGCATGGCCTCGATAGCGCCATCGAGGTGCCCTGGCTCGAACGACGAGCAGATGAGTGGCATGGGGGCATGCCATATGTTCGGCTGGGGGTTGGCCACGGTGCCTCCTCGAAATATGCGTATTGCCGGTTCAGCCGTTAGCCGAAAGTCGGATAACCTCAAAGCGTGCACCCTCAAAAGGTAGATAAAGCCAAAAACGAACAAGTCGTATCTCATGTAGTGCTAAGAGAGAACAGGTCATGTGGCAAGTAACGCCGAAGGCGAACAAGCCAAAAGGTGAAGATCCTAAGCCCTAAAGCAAAACCGTTTCGTTTCGATAATAGCGCGAATGAAAACGCAATAGATTGGATATTAGACCAATTGCCGGAGCGAACGCGCTTCGTGTCCAGACTGCATGCTCTGCCGCTTCTTCACTTCTCGAGCTTTTCTGCGCCCGTGCCGCACCCCCTCCCTCACGTGCCGCACTCGTGCCCCATAGCGCTATGACGCTGCGCCCGCGGCAGCGCCGATCTAGGGTGCCGACATCGTGCTATCCACGGTGCCGCGTCTGCACTCGTGCCCCATAGCGCTATGACGCTGCATGTTGTCACCCCCTGCCGCATCTCAGCCACCTCCGCAGCGCTGCAATGGGCTTACCCTATAGCTCCGAACCGGGCCGATTCCCACAATGGCACCGCCTCGAAGCTGTCCTTGAGGGCCCAGAAACAGAAAATTGGCCCGAGCTGCAACTTTTTTGCGATTAGGGATTGCTACGGATCCCTCCAACCGCAGACTGGATCGTAAAAGCGCAGGTGGTCTGCTGCAAAGTGGCTATTTTTCGCTTTGCAGAGGCGGAGGGGGAGCCCCTAATCGCAAAAAAGTTGCAAAAACGCTCTGATTTTTGTTTTGCGGTAGGTGGATCGCTGCAGCGGGGCAAATCCCGCAAAGGGTGGATCGCTGCAGCGGGGGGCGGATCCTGCAAAAGACGGACCGTCGCAGCGGGGCGGATCCCGGAAAGGGAGGGTTGCCGCAGCGGGGCAGATCATACAAAGGGCTGGTTCAGCGCGAAGCGGCGTGTCCGTTCGCATCCATTTTGCTACGCGCTTTGCTTACGACGATGATACAGTTTGTGTAACGGAATGCGCCCCTTTTTGGTTGGCTCCAACGTTGTGGGGCTGATCGCATGTGGGGTTTTAGGTGCGCATGAGAGGGAGGCATCATGGCTCAGAAAGAGGTAATTAGGTGGGGCGTCATCGGTTGCGGTGACGTTGTGGAAACGAAAAATGGCCCTGGCCTATATTTGGCCGACGGATCGGAGCTGGTCGGTATCTGGAATCGGACGAAGCAGAAAGCGGTTGACTGGTGTGAGCGCCACGGTCATGGGCGAGCATTTGATTCGCTGAATGAGCTTCTGAACTGTCCCGATATCGACATTGTCTACGTCGCCACGACGCCAAACTGCCACAAAGAGCATGCTATTGCCGTTGCCGAGGCGGGCAAGGATTGCTATCTCGAAAAGCCTATTGCGCTTTCATGGGACGAGGCGCAAGAGATAAAGGCCGCGTTCGAGAGGGCGGGGAAGCGTTGCTTTGTGGCTCATTATCGTCGCGGAATGCCACGTTACCGCGAGCTTAAGCAGGTGCTTGATGCGGGCAAGATCGGCACTGTTCGCGGCGTTCAAGTTATTCGTACTCAGCGTCAAACCGCCGAAGAGATGCTTCCCGAGGCGGAAAAGCCTTGGCGTGTTCGCCCTGAGGTTTCCGGGGGCAGCCATTTCTTCGAGGGCGATGCGCATATGCTCGACCTTATTGCGTTTCTTGCGGGAACCATCACTGATTTCAACCTGAAGGTAGACAACCGCACGGGGTTCTACCCAGGCGAAGACACGGTTGCCCTTTCGGGCGAGACCGAAAACCGCGTTATGGTTTCGGGGATTTGGTGCTATGCCACGTATAAGGCTATCGACCGATTCCTTATTTATGGAGACAAGGGAAGCGTCGAGTTTTCTTACTATGACAACGCTGCGCCAATCCGCATCGAGACGCTTGCCGATGGCGATGCGGTAGCGCACGAAGGCGTGATGGGCGGCGTTCGCAAGGAAGCGGAACTGGTGCAAGAAGAGCTGTGTCCGCCTGTGGAGAGCTATCCGGGAAATGGCCAGATTCAGGACATCGTCGATGTTCTGCGCGGCGTGCCCGGTGCCGAATGCACGAGCACGCTCGATAACGCCATGAACACCCTTCGCATAACCTGGGCCGCTCATGAACTGCGCGCAAAACAACGAGGCGAAGCGCGTGAAACAGCGTAGCGAATAAAGACGCTGCTTGATTGCCTGCCGGAATCCTGATTGCGTCTCTGCTCTTGGAATAATCAACAAGCAAAAAGAAAGGGGCTCGGCAACAGTGCCGAGCCCCCAGAGTAAGTTCCTGCTTGTAGCGTTTGCCTTAGTCCATCTTGCGGTTGATGCCGTAGCCGAACAGGGGCTTAGACTGAATTGCCAGGTAGATGCAGAATAACAGGCCAACGATAGCCGCTGCGAGCAGCAGGCCCATCATGGTGTACAGTGCGCCGGTTTCTCCCATGGCGGTAGTCATCGCGCCAACGATAAAGGGAAGGAAGGTTGCGCCAACACCCATGAAGGTCATGTACATTCCGGTGTTGCGACCCTTAGGGCCGGGGCAGTAGTTCTGGCGAACAACCAAGCCCGTCTGCAAAGCGCCGCCAGCAGCGAAGAAGCCGAGCAGCGCGATGGCAACGTATACGATGGCGACATTGGGAACAACCAATACCAAAGCCAGGGCCAGAGCGGAGAAAGCGAAGTCGATCAACAGAACCTTCAGTGGGTTCCAACGAAGTTTGCCCATTACTACCGCCCAGAAGAACACAGCGGTAATGGAACCCACGGTGTAAATGGAGGCAAGAGCGGCGCCGCCCATTTCGTCGAGGCCAAGGTTGGCCATGCCGAATGCCTTGGTGTACTGCTGTGCGCCGTACATGATAAACATGCAGATGAAGGCCATGACCAGGGTGAATACCTGAACCAGCGCGCCTGGCTTCTTGAGCATGGCGTCTTTTGCCGCCTGAATTTCAGCCTGAGCTTCGTCTATGCCGTTGTTGCCATCGGTTTTGGTGGCACGTTCGTCATCGTAGCGGAAGGGCGTGACGATGGTCATGATCAGGCATACAACGGAAAGCGCGATAGGCAGATAGATGTTAACGTGCCAAATATGAGGTGCACTGAATGCTGCAACGAAGATGGGGTAGATAACGCCCATAACGGAAACGGCAGCCTTGATGCCGATAACGCCAGAGGCAGCGTATTTGGGCTCTGCTTCCTGTGCGGCGGGGTAGAGGGCTGCGTCCCAGAAGCCGGATGTTGCAACGCCAGACAAGAAGGCGGCGATGTAACAAGCGGTTGCGTCGGTTGCCAGCAGCATCATGGTGAAGCAGATGATGTAGGCAACAGCGCCTGCGACGGCGAACTTCTTACGTCCGACGCGGTCGGAGAGCTCGCCGCCAATCCATACGCTTAGCAGTTTGCCGAATCCCATGGCGGCAATTGCCATCGAAACCGCAGCGGAACCTGCGGTGGGGTCGGTGATACCCCATTGGGTGTAGAAGTTGACTTTGTTCTGGCTCAAGATCAGGGCCTGGATGCCGTAGGTGAAATAGCACATGTACACCGTTGCCAGCGCGAAGCCGTAGTGCTTTACCTTTTCTGCTGCTGCAGACAATTCGTTCTCCTTACATTCTTTGGACATGCTGCTCGTTTGAAACGAAGACGGTATCCCCTGCAAGGAGCCTCCCTCGGGCCCACTCATGACGCCTTGGATTCGTAGAGTTCTGTTGCGCGGGTGCGCAAACGTTTGTGTATGCTACTCCTCGGTAAAAAACCGAACATGTTCGATGCGAATGGGTAATATTCATTTTCGAATAGGAATCGATAGCCTTTAGCTATGATACGAGGAAGAGGTGAATTATTTCTCGATCTATTGGGAATCTATTCGTCTATCCCATTCAATTTCTATGGATTCATTTCTTACGAATATAGATAGGTAACGGATGGCGATGCCGTGCAGATGCCCAGTGGTGCAGGTGGTATTCTTATGCTCATCGTATAAAACGCGCGCCTTTTTGGGTGTGCCCTGCGTTTAAAGCGAAGCATACATTTGAAGCAGTGTGTGCTCGTGGCAAAGTGAAGAGGGATCGTTGAGCTTTGCCTTTGGTGGCGAGACTGCGCTCTGCGTTTAGAGCGAAGCAGCAAAGGGGAAATGGCGTGCGTGTAGAGAGAGGGCATTCGGCATGGCAATCATGCTGGGTGAATTTGTACGGAGGGATGCTGGATGAGCTCCAAGAAAAAGAACCAGAAAACCAATCCCAATAAAAGAAAGAACGACGAAACGGTGATTATCTGCCCGTATTGCGGCGGTACCCATTTTGAGTACACGGCCGAAAAGCGCCGCGTTCCCAGCAAATGGTATGTGCATGTAATCACGGCGATCATCATTATCGGCATCGCATTTGTAATGCCATATTTCTCTATCGCGTTCGCTATCGCTTACGTCGTACTCACGTTCATGCCTCGCAAGGTTCTGGTGGGCACATGCAAAGATTGTGGCGAGGAAACGCTATTCAATCGCCCAGAGGATGGCAGCATGAAGCCGAGCTTCGATCAGCCCCATCTGTAAGAGGCTTTGCGGCTTGAGTAGCTTTCGTATTTCGACGGGACGATTCGAAAAACGACCCAACATGGCAACAAGCCTGTTTCACAACGGAAATACTTCGCAGTTACGATGAATGCGAAAACAAACGAGGGTGCCCCATTTCATGAGTGAATGGGGCACCCTCTGTAATTCATCGGAGGTGCGGTTATGGCAAAAAATACGAAGAACGTAAGCAAGGTGCAGGCAGAAGGCCTGAAGTATGTTCCCATGCGTAAAGTCGCTCGTGCCATGACGCTTGTTGCAGGTGCATTATCCTCTGGCATCGTAGCGTTTTCCGTCGCTGAAGCGGCTTGGGCTTGGGCTGCGGTCTTTGCGGCGGTGGCGGCTGTTGCCTTTTATCTTGCTTACGCTATGACTGTCGATCTGCGTGAGGCGCACTAAATTAGCAAGACGCCGCGCTAGTTCTCGGCGGCGTCAAACCCCCACATGCGCACCTCGGTTTCAAGCGTAACGCCGAACTGGCTCTTTACCGCTGCCTGCACGTCGCGGATAACCTGCAGAACATCGGCTGCGCTTGCGTTGCCGGTGTTTACCACGAAGCCGGCATGTTTGGTGGAAACCTGGGCATCTCCAACTGAATGACCCTGCATGCCTGCGTCCTGAATGAGCTTGCCCGCAAAATAGCCTTCGGGGCGCTTGAACGTGCTGCCCGCGCTTGCCATTTCAAGAGGCTGCTTGGAAGAGCGGCGCTGGGCCAAGTCGTCCATCTTGGCGCGAATCTCATCCTTGTCTTCCGCTTCAAGTTGAAGGGTTGCCCCCAGTACAACAAGCCCTTCGTCGCTCATCATGCTGTGTCGATAGCTCCAATCGGCTTCTTCTGCAGGGATTTCGCGAACCGTGCCGTCGGGGAAGAGGCAGGAAACGCTTATCGCAACATCCTTGAACTCGCCATCGTAGGCGCCTGCGTTCATGATTGCTGCTCCACCAACAGAACCTGGGATTCCACTGGCAAACTCGTAGCCCGTAAGTTCTGCTTCGAGTGCCGCTTGCGCAACTGCTTCATTGGTGGCTCCCGCTTGTGCTTGAACAACGGATCCGTCGATGGAAATGCGAGCCATGCGCTCGCCAATTTCGATAACCACGCCAGGCAAGCCCGCATCGGAAACGAGCAAATCGCTTCCGCAGCCTACGATCCACCAGGGGGCATCTGCCTTTTTGGCGGCGTTGATAGCTGCGGTGATGTCCGCAGCATTGCTTGCTCGTACAAAGAACTGAGCGGGACCGCCGCAGCGGAATGTGGTGTGTTTGCTCATGGGCTCATTTTTTAGCAGGTCGTCGCTGGCAAAGACTTGAGCAAGAGCGGTATTGAGTTCTTCGATATTCATATATGCCTACTTATCGTGTTTGGTTCCGAGCGCTTTGCTGCGGCTATGCAAATGCGTCTGCCTATTTGACGGCTTGCGACAACCGCAAGAGGTGGATTGTTTTGGATTTGCGCGGCGGCTTAAGCGCGTCGTGCAAATCCGTTTAAGTGTAGCGTAATCGAACGAAGCGGTGAAAACGGCGGAAATAAGTACCGCGCTTGTGCGCGCCGTCAGTCGACGAGGCGGGTACGGGAATTTGCGTGGCGCGCGTTGAAGAAGGCGTTGGTGCGACATCGCGCTGGGCGCAAAATCCGTTTAACCTGCACCGAGCGCAAAAACCCACGCGATCGGTGCTTGGCGCACCTTGTGCCGATAGCGAAACCTTGCGAGGACTGCATTATGCGGGGTCTGACGGATCCTGTATCGTCCGGGAAGTCCAGCGAAACCCGCATCGGGCGAAGAAGCTGACAGTGCCTTTGATTACCAATAAAACCTACAGGGTGCTTTTTCTGATAGGTTTTGCACTATTCACTCCACAAGAGTAAAGTGGCTTCCATATTCACGGATGGAATGCGCCTGGGGGGAGGCGCGTTAAAGGGGAACATATGGAAAAGTACCTATTTTGGGGCACGTTTTTCTTTGCCTATCTAATTAACGGCATTACCGGCTTCGCGGGCAATATCTTCGCAATGCCGGTGGGCATGGTCACCATCGGCCACGAAGAGTCCATCGTGGTGCTGAACTGCACCGGATTCCTTGCCAGCGTGCTTATCGCCTTCACGGGCATCAAGCATGTGGTGTGGAAAGAACTGGCGAAGATGTGCGTCATCATGGCGATTTTCATGGCCATTGGCGCGTGGATCAACACCATTGCCCCGCTGAGCATCCTTTCCAAGGTATACGGCGTTGCGGTTTTGATCATTGCTATTCGCGGTTTGTTCTTTAACAAGAAAAATAAGCTTTTACCCGATTGGCTCCTGTACTGCATTCTTGCCATAGCCGGCCTTATTCAGGGCATGTTTGTTTCCGGTGGCTCTTTCCTGGCTATTTACGCCTTGCAGAAGATTCGGGACAAGGAAGCATTCCGAGCAACCACCACTATGACCTGGGTGTTCCTAAACGGCGCCTATGCCCTTTATGGCATTCAGGGCGGCTCCCTTGGTGGCGATGGCTTGCTTACGCTGGCAGTGTGCATTCCTCTGCTTATTCTTTCCACCTGGCTGGGCGGTCTTATCCAGAAGCGCATCAGCCAAGAGCAGTTCGTGAAGTTCACCTACGTCCTGCTAACCGTAATTGGCTGTGTGCTTTTGATTAAGTAAATGTTCGGAATGCGCGCCGCATGGCGGTTTCGGGCTGAGGTCTGGAGCGCCTCAAGCCACCCATTCCGCTGTTCAAAAGGAGGCTACGGGCCTCCTTTTTCATGCGCTGCATTGCTTCAAGCATTGAATGAAGATGCTCTTTGAGCATCTAACAGGAATGGCGTTCAGAGTGGCGTTCGTGGCTCCAGACCTCAGCCCGAAACCGCCATGCGGCGCGCATTCCGAACCTAACAAAAAAGCAGCTGATTGCAGTGAGTTTTCCAGGCTTCGCGAATTGTTCTTGGCTGATGCGCTTTTGTCGTAATCCCTTGGGCGCAAGGAAAAGAAAGAGCTCGCATCTGCGAGCTCTTGATTAGCGATTTGCTTTCAGGCGGGCGAAAAGGCTGGTGCTGTTTTGGCGTACCCAGCTTATGAATTCGCTTTCCGTCATGGTGAGCGTGATGTTCCCCATACGCAAGGGTGCCAACACCAGGTGCATCATCTTGGTGCGGGGCCGTGCTTTTTTCAGCGCTTCGCGTGCGTGGGGAGTAGATATCATCTGCTTAATGGCGGCACGCTTCTCTTCTTTTGAAAGCGTGCAATTGCAGTTGGTTACGTTTTCGATGCAGCCAACCAGTCGTTCTGCGTAGCGGCGGGCCAAGAACTCTTCGATTTCGGGAGAATTCAGGTTCCAATACGCGTACAGCTCATTCATCCAGCGATGTTCTTCTTCGCGTTTGTCGTACATGTCGGGACGGTACTTGGTGTTTTCGCTTTCGGCGCGAGCGCGCAGGAAGTGGTAGTAGTGACCGTCGATGCAGCCTACGCGTTCAACGTCTCGCATAACATCGAGGTTGAACGGCAGGTCGTCCCAAAACGTGCCAGGGAACCGGATGCCCTTTTCTTTGATGTAGCTGCGACGATACAGCTTGTTCCACGGTGCATACAGAAGTTGAGCGTCGAAAAGCTGGCAGGCATTTGCGCGGAATTCTTCTTGCGATTTGAAGATGCGATCGGGCGCATTACGCAGCTCGCGATAGTACTTGCCTTCGTCGTCATAGTACGTGTCGATGGTAAAGCCGGTAATAAGAAGGTCCAGGTCGCGCTCGGAGGCAACGCGGTACATGTCCTTCAGCATGGTGCGGTCGCACCAATCGTCTCCGTCCATGAAGTACAGGTAATCGCCACGAGCAATTTCGATAGCGGCGTTGCGTGCGGCGGCGGCTCCTTGGTTTTCCTGGTGAATTACGCGGATACGCACATCGTCATCGGCAAGTTTGTCGCACAGAGCGCCACTGCCATCGGTGCTTCCATCGTCTACCAACAGAATCTCGTAGCTGGTGCATGTTTGATTCTGCAGCGAGCCAACGGCACGACGCAGCCAGGATTCTACGTTGTAGACAGGAATAATGACGCTTATCGCGGGACTGTGTGACACGAACACCTTCTCCTGAATCTACGGGTTTCAACTCGCTCATTCTACACAATGCAACAGTGCCGAATGTGTTGCCTGGCGGGGAGTACAAGGTACTTCCACGTTTTGGTGGCTGCTCTCCACAAAGGCTGCAAAAGTAAGCTGTTGGCAGAGGGGGATTGTAGGGTTCTTTGGCGTGGGCGCGGGGCAGTCTGTGGGCTGCTTCGTGGTTGCGATTCCCGAAGCGGAGGGTCCGCGCGCTCGAGCAAGTCAAGGCCATGCGAAAAGCCGATAAAATCGGCGGTTGCTTTTCTGCGCCGACGTAGATGACGGCCTCCCCTCTCTTTGCGCTTGCGATGCCGTTAGGTAGCTGTAGTCGGGAGAACCGTCTCTTCGGTATATAATCATCATTTGGCGTGAGCGCGTTCTGCCGCGCTATCCAATAAGTTCGAGAAAAGAGGGGGGCGCATGGACTGGCTTGAATACGGCGTTCTCTTTGCCGTTGCCGCAGTGGTTACCATTGCCTTGACCCCTCTTGCCCGCAAGCTTGCTATCAAACTTGATGCCATCGATTACCCCAGTGCTCGCCGCGTAAACATGCTTCCTATCCCGCGTATGGGTGGCGTGGCTATTTTCGGTGGCATTTTGGCGGCGCTTGCCGTTGCTGGTTTTGGCGTCTATGCCTTCGGATGGGTCGACCCCTTCATCGACTACAACGGTATCGAGGTCAACTATTGGGGCGTTTTGCTGGGCACGGTTTTGATATTTCTCGTGGGCGCCGTTGACGACGTAGTCGATCTGAACCCCAAAGCAAAGATGCTGGGACAGATAGTTGCTGCTTGCGTGGTTGCCGGTTCTGGCCTGTTGTTTTCCAGTATCCACAATCCCTTTGGCGAAGGGTACATCGAATTTGGTTGGGTTGCCTACCCTCTAACGGTGTTCTACCTGGTGGCTTTTGCCAACGTTATCAACTTGATTGACGGCCTCGATGGCTTGGCGGCGGGTATTACGGGCATTTCCGCGATAACCATCTTGCTGTTCGCGGTGCTTACCGGACGCTTCGATGCGGCGCTGTTCAGCGTCATTCTTGTTGGCGTGTGCGCAGGCTTCCTGAAGTCCAATTTCTTCCCTGCATCCATCTTCATGGGTGATTCAGGCGCACTGCTTCTTGGTTTTGCGTTGGGCATCATTTCCCTGTTTGCGGTAGCGCGCTCTGCCTTGTTCGTTTCGCTTTTGGTGCCTATTCTGGCGGCGGGTGTTCCGATCCTCGATACGTTCTTCGCCATTGTGCGCCGAAAGCGTGAGCATCGTCCTATCGATGAAGCGGACAAGGGTCACATTCACCATCGCCTGATGCGTGCAGGATTCAGCCAACGCGCAACCGTGCTTATCATGTGGGCCTGGACGGCGCTTCTTGCCGCCTGTGGTGTAATCATTACCTGGGCCGACAATCTGGTGCGCATCCCCATCTTCCTTATTGCCTGTGCGGTTACGGCATACGCTATTGTGAAGTTGCGTCTGCTGGGCGATGCTCTGAGCCACCATTTCAACCCTCGTCGCAAGCCCGAGAGCAGGGAGCCTCAAGAGCCTAAGCAGGACCAGTAGAACTCGAACAGGATAGGGTTCTGGCGTAAATCGAGCTGATGGGCCAAAAGGAGAGCTGCCATCCCACAAATGCGATGCCTATTCGATGCTCTTCAGCGCCTCGATCATGTTGATTTTGGCCAGGGTGCGGTTGGAAAGCAGCGCCACAATGAAGGCGAACAGCAGCGTGAGGCCGCATGCGTAGGCGTAGCTGATTGGATCGATGGTTACCGCGAAGTAGATGGAAGGCATTTTCAGCACATAGGTGAGCATGTGGCTGAATGCGTATCCTGCGGGGATGCCTAAAACTACGCCGATAATGGTTAGCAACACCGTTTCCTTATTCACATAGTGGTTAACTTCGCGCTTGCGGAAGCCCAGCACCTTGATGGTTGCCAGTTCGCGCGTGCGTTCGGATATGTTGGTTGTGGAAAGCGTGAACAGCACCACGAATGCCAACGCCGCCGCCAAGAAGACGATAACGTACACAATGGTGTTGATCAGGTCGAACGACTTAGAGAATTCCTCGTTCATCTGCTGAGTGCTGGAAACGGAAAGGAATTCGTTGCGTTCAGCCAGGCTGTCGGCGAATGCCTCTTTTTCGGTGTCGTTGCCCGAGAGCGCAAGGTAGAAGCCGTTGGGCTGAACCTCTTCATCGAACAGCTGCTCATAGGCGCTTTGCGTAAGATAGGCGGCATTGCCCAAGTAGTTGTCTGCAACGTTGGTTATGGGCACGGTAGCTTCGTCGAGTGAGCTGGTTTTCACGGTGATTTCGTCGTTTGCGCCTACCCCTAAAAGGTCGGCAGCGTTTCGCGTGAGAATCATGCCGCTGTCGGAAAGGGGCAGTGCCTCTTCACCGCTTTTAAGCGAAACATAGGGAGAAAGATCAGCACCATCGGGGAGCACGAACAGTTGCAGCGATTCGTCGTCGCCGTTGGAGGTGAGGGTCACCGAATCAACGGCAACTTCTTGGATAGAGGAAACTTCCTCGCTTTCCTCAAGCAACGTTTCGCAATCTTTGAAGTTGTTGGGGCTGGTGATTGCCAAGGCGTCATAGCGATAAATGTCGCCATACTGCATGGGGGAAAGGGCATGCACGGAGTCTTTGATGGCAAATCCGCAGATAAGCAAAGCCATGCATCCCATGATTCCAAATACCGTCATGAAGAAGCGCTTCTTGTAGCGAAGCAAGTTGCGTGCCGTTACCTTATCCAGGAATGCCAAACGCTTCCAGATGAAGGGGATTCGCTCAAGGAGGATGCGCGAGCCGGAGCGGGGCGCCTTCGGACGCATGAGCGTGGCGGGCGTCTGCGCCAGCTCGGCGCGGCAGGCGAATACCGCAGCCCCAACGATTCCCGCAATGAAGAACAGCATGCTACCCACGCCATAGAACGTGTCGAATGAAAGCAGGTACGTGGGCAAAAGATACATCATCTGGAACACGGTGAACAGGAATGCGGGGAAGAGCACGAATCCGCAGAACTCTCCCACGGCGCTGCCCAGGAGGCACGCCAAAAGCGCGTACGTCAGGTATTTGCCCAAGATGGTGCGGTTGCGGTACCCCAGTGATTTGTAGGTGCCGATAAGCCCGCGTTCTTCTTCAACCAAACGGGTGATGGTGGTGAGTGCAATGAGCACGGCAACTACGATGAACACCACAGGGAACACGAATCCGATGGCCTCAATGGAAGAAGCGTCCGATTCGACGCTGGCATAGCCTGCGTTTGATTCGCGCGTCTGCACGTACCAGCGTCCTTGCTCGATGTCGTCAACTTCAGCCCGGGCGTCTTCGAATTTTGCGTGGGCTTCAGCTTTGCTGCTCTCGAACTGCGCGCGCTGTTCGTCGAGCTCGGCCTGGCCTTCTGTAAGCTCTGTCTCGGCGGCAGAAAGCTGCTGTTTACCTGACTTCAATTGTTGTTTACCCGCGGAAAGCTGTTCCTTGCCCTGCGAGATTGCTTTCATCCCCGCTGAAACCTGCGCTGCTTGGGCGTCGAGCTCCTGCTTGCCTGCGGAAAGCTGTTTTTCCTGGGCATCGAGCTGGGCAAGCGTTTGAGCGCGCTGTGCTTCAATGCCCGCAAGCTGCGCCGAGGCTTCCTCTTCGCTAATCATGCCGGCAGCCAAAGCGGCTTTGACTTGAGCTGCTGCATCATCGCAAGCGGCATTAGCCTGGGTTCGGCCTTCGTCGATCTGGGCTTGCGCGCTTGAGATTGCGGCATAGCCTTCTTTGATTTGCTTTGAAGCGCTTGCCAGCTGATCCTCCTGCTGTCGAAGCTCGGCTTCCGATTGAGCTAGGGTGTTTTCGCTGTTGCGCAAAGTGCGCTTGTTCGTGGCAATTTCCCGTTTGCCTGAATCAAGCGTGTTTTGTGCGTCGTCGATTTTCCGCTGCGCATCGGAAAGCTCTTCGTTTACCTCGGCTTCTGCTTCAGCGATTTCGTCGAGCGCATCCTGGCGGATCTGCTCTGTCCGCGCCTCTTCGCGCTGTTTTTTGATTCCTTCTATCTGGGTGGTGAGGTTGTCGAGAAGCGAGGAGTATTCAGGTGAAAAGCTTTTCGCTCCTGCGTTGTTCTCGGCTTTCACGTATATGGCGGTGAATACATCGGCGGTTACAGCATCGGGTGTTACGAAGAATGAGTAGTCGGGCGATGCGCTGGCTCGTATGGCGATGGATCCATTGGGGTTGGTGAGCTCGGTTGGGTCGATCACGCTAGCGGTGATGGTGTATTGGGTTCGCTCGAACACCTCGTTGTCGTTTTCTTCAAGCGTTACGGTGTCGCCGAGCGAAAGTCCCGAGTCGGTTAGGTAGTTTTCTGTTACGGCAACTTCATGTTTATTTGTGGGAAGGGTGCCATCAAGAACCTTGGGCATGTTGAACCCTTCGCTTGAAAGGGCCTTCACCCCTACGCTTGCGCGTTTTTGGCCAAGTGGCGTATAGGTCTCTTCTTCCCAGGCTCCTTCTGCGGCAGCAACGCCTTCTAGTGAGGAAACGGCAGCAACATCATCTTCGGTCAGCCCTAAGGTTGACTGTACGCATACATCGTAGAGGCCTTGCTCGTTGAAGAAGGTGTCGGCGGAATTGCGCAGGTCTACGCAGGATGCGCGCAGGCCGCACACCATGGTTACGCCCAATGCGCAAATGACCAGGATGGAAATAAAGCGCTTCTTGCTGTTGGCAATAGTGCGGAAGGTGTCTTTCGAAAAAGCCCGTGCCATGATTGGCTACCATTCAATTTCGGCAATAGGCGTGGGGTGTGCGTTTGTTTCGATGCTGGTTACCCGCCCGCTGTTCATGCGGATAACGCGGTCGGCCATAGGGGCCAGGGCAGCGTTGTGGGTGATGACCAGTGCGGTAATGTGCGAAGAGCGGCAGGTGTCTTGCAGCAGCTGAAGAATCTGTTTGCCGGTGCGGTAATCGAGGGCTCCTGTGGGCTCGTCGCACAAGAGGAGCTTGGGGTTTTTCGCGAGCGCTCGGGCGATGGCAACGCGCTGCTGCTCGCCGCCGGAAAGCTGGGCGGGGAAGTTGTTGAGGCGCTTTTCCAACCCAACACGGCAGAGCGTTTCGGCGGCATTGAGGGAATCGGGGCAGATCTGCGAAGCAAGCTCAACATTTTCAAGCGCCGTAAGGTTGGGAACCAAGTTGTAGAACTGGAATACGAACCCCACGGCGGCGCGGCGGTATTCCACCAGCTGCGATTCGCTGCTGTGAGCGATATCCTGCCCGTCGATGAGCACGTTGCCATCGGTGGCGCTGTCCATGCCGCCCAAAATGTTCAGAGCGGTGGTTTTGCCGGCGCCTGATGCGCCAAGGATTACGGCGAGTTCGCCTTTCTCGACGGAAAAAGACGCGCCATCGAGGGCCCTGATTTCCGCGGCGCCCGACCCGTATCGTTTAACAACGTTGTTGAATTCGATGTACGACATGTTGGCCCCTCGCTTTGCTGCGTACGAAACGGTGCTTTGAATGGGTTTCGCGATAGAGATTGGCCTGCGAAGCCATACGACGCGAAGCACCTTCTACTCTATTTAGTATACGGGAAACCACCAGGTCTGTACCGTTTCCGATTCCGCCTGAATTGGCTTGCGCCAAAAGAATGCCTCCCATTTCTCGTGGTTGGGAAATGGGAGGCAATTGAAAGGCCAGAGCGTTGTTCCGGCTATGTTAGAGCTACCTGGATGGGGATGGCAGGCGCTAGGACTAATCGATGGAAATGAGGCGCTTGCGATCTTCAGGCTTGGGCAGTTCCTTCTTGGGTACGTTGATGCTCAAGATGCCGTTTTCGAACTTGGCGGTAATGTCGTCTTCTGAAACGTCGTCGCCAACGTAGAAGCTGCGGCGGCATGAGCCAACGAAACGCTCCTTACGAAGGAAGGTGCCGTTTTCGTTCTTGTCTTCCTTCTCTTCATTGGTAGAAGCGTTGATGGTGAGGTAGCCATCGTTTAGCTCGATTTGGACGTTTTCCTTATCGAACCCAGGCAAATCGATGTCGAGTTCGTAGGCTTTGTCGGTTTCCTTGACGTCGGTCTTCATCAGGGAGGCGTTTGCCTTCGGTGCCGGCTCGGTTCCGAAGAATCCGAAATCGAAGGGATCGCTCATAAAGTCATTGAAAAAGTTCCTACGTGCCAACATAGTTATCATCTTCTTCCTCTGCCACGTAAGGGGATTGTTGGCTTGTTGATTCCCTTGCGTGGCTGTTGTTTTCTTTTGACAACTGAAATATTACGCGCTTCTTAGCACTCGAATACCGAGAGTGCTAATTAGGTACCGTTCTGTAACCTTTTATAAGATTATCTAAGTGTCTTATTGGTAGATATTTCAATGCCCAAGGAGGCGAGTATCGAAGCTCGCGTTTGAGAAACTGGGCAAAAGGATTTGATTTGTTTATCGCTCTGGGCGTGTTTGAAACTACACGATTAATTTTTAGCCAATTGGGTGTCAATAACGGGTGCTCGCTTGCTATTATGAGCTCATGCAAAATCGTCAGACATCTTCTTCGCGAAGCGGGAGCCAGCACCGAGAAGAACGATCTTCCCGATCGGGCAGCCGCACGGATCGTTCCAAGAGCACGCGCTCAAATGAAACGCGTGCTGGTTCTGTGCGCTCCTCGAGCCGTTCTGGTGGTCGAGACGAATCTGCCCGTGGGCGCGGCTCACGTGATCATGAAGAACGTGATTTCCACGATCATGATGTGCGCGATGCTCGCTCTGAACGTCAGATGCGCGGCAAAAGGCACGGACACGAATCTGCTCGCGCCAAGCATGATGTGTGCAGTGAGCAGCGTGGGCGCGAATCTGCTCGTGCGGCACGCAGCTATTCCGAAGGCGGAAACCGTACCAGTCGCAATTCCGACGATTCCTCTTCTCGTCGTGGCGGCAGCACGCGCGAGCGCGAAGCGCATGTGGGCTCGAGCAATCGTGGCTTCAGCCCTCGCAAGGGTCAGGGCCTTGGCTCTTCGTGGATGGCCGATCGCGTCGCTTCGTCTTCTTTGCCGTTTGCCACGGTGGCACCTGTCTTATGCATAGTTGTCGTAGTGCTGATTGCCATTTTCCTGGTAACCAGTATTGGTTCTTGCGTAAGCTCGGCCAATAATTCCTCGCAAGGCGATGCTTCGCAGGCCGATCAAATGGAAATCAGTTACACCCCCTCCGTCCAAGCCATCGATGGTGTGTCGGATCCAGGAACCAGCGTCCAGGGCATTTCCCTTGCCGATTCGAATGCGAACTATGTGCCGCAATTAAGTGAAGAAGGCGCCGCGCAGGTGCAGGATGCCATTTCTGCCATTACTGCGAACAACAAGGCTGTTGGTTTTGCCTTTATCGACCTGCAAACCGGCAGCGGATACGTCTATAACCTCGATCAACGCGTATACGGTGCCTCTTCATTCAAGAGCCATGTGCTTATCTATGGATGCCAGCAGGCGCTTGAAACGGGCAAAACTAGCATTTCGCGGGTGAACTCTAGCGCGCAAGATGCCATCATAAATTCCGACAATGCCTCTTATTACCGTATGCGTAACGCGTTTGAAGGCTCAGCATCCGAATCGCTTTCTGCGTGGCTTTCGTCCATGAATATTTCCACTACGCTTGCCAACGATACGTCTTTCCCTCATTACTCGGCTCGCGAATCGCTGAAGCTGTGGATGAATGCGTTCCTCTATTTGAACTCGCCTGATTCCAATAAGGAAATCACTGAGTGGGTAAAAAAGATGTTCTCTGGCACTGCCGTTTCGATGGTTCGTAACGGCGTGGACCCAAGCTCCAACCCGGTAAGTCGCGAAAAGGTGGAAAGTGTAGCCCAGGAGCTCCTTGGCGTGTTGTGCGCTGGCAAGAAGACGGTAGAAGTTGGCGAAGCCAAGAAGGCAAAAGCGAGTTCGGCCGACGAATCGGTAACGGTGTATGACAAGGCCGGTTGGATCAATGGGTCGAGCGACGACGCTGTATGCGATGCCGGCATCATCGAAGAAGATGGCAAATACTACCTTATTACGATCATGACGAACCTTGCCGACGGCGAAACCAGCCGTGCTGAGGTTAGCGACCTTGCTGCTGCATTGTGGGATCAGCGTTCAACGCTTGCCCCCGAGCAGGGATACAAGTTGGCCTAAAGCAGAGCTGGGCGAGGCTCGTGCCTCTAGGCAGTCTGTTTGCCTGAAAATCCTGCAGAAAACGTGAAGATTTCTGAAAAGGCCCAAATCGGTTCGCTGCGATGATTGACGAAGGGCACGAATGCAGTATAAACTGCAAAAGTTCGCTTTCAAAAGCCCCGTACATGCTTGCGATTCGAACTCTTTTCCGCCTGGGAAACGTCCCTGCGCCGGCCAAGCTGGTCCAGAGCTTTTCGGTAGCACCGTTTTTGCGGGAAGGAAAGAGATGCGGAGTAGGATCCCGCGCCTCGGGTTGGCAGCAACTTTTGAAAAACGACACTTGTTACTTTATTGGAGGAACACTGTGAAGACCTATTACGCAAAGCCCAACGAAGTTGAGCGCGAATGGCTTCTCATCGACGCTGAGGACCAGGTTCTTGGTCGCGTCGCTTCGAAGGCCGCTCACATTCTTAAGGGTAAGCACAAGCCTACCTACACGCCTCACGTTGACACCGGCGACTTCGTCGTAATCATCAACGCTGACAAGATCAAGATCTCTGGCGTTAAGGCTACCAGCAAGGAATACTATCGTCACAGCGGTTATCCCGGCGGCCTGAAGTGCGAAACCTTCCAGGAGGCCATGCAGAAGCATCCCGAGCGCGTTATCGAGCACGCAGTAAAGGGCATGCTCCCCAAGAACACGCTCGGTCGTGCAATGGGCATGAAGCTCAAGGTTTACGCTGGCGCAGAGCATCCGCATGCAGCGCAGCAGCCCCGCGAGATCAAGATGGAGGATAACTAATGGCAGGCGAAGCAATGTACTACGGCACCGGCCGTCGCAAGAACGCTGTTGCTCGCGTTCGCATCGTTCCCGGCACTGGCAAGGTAACCGTTAACGGTCGCGAGGGCGTTGAGTTCTTCGGTCGTCAGGCTCTTGTCGACTACGCAACCACCCCGTTCGTTGTTACCGACACTCAGGGTCACTTCGACGTAATCGCTCGCTGCAATGGCGGCGGCGTTTCTGGCCAGGCTGGTGCTCTGCGCCACGGCATCGCTCGCGCTCTTCTCGAGGCTGGCGACTACCGTGCTGACCTGAAGAAGGCTGGCTACCTCACGCGCGACTCCCGTATGGTTGAGCGCAAGAAGTACGGCCTGAAGAAGGCTCGTAAGCGTCCGCAGTTCTCGAAGCGCTAAGCGTTACGTTATCTACGCGATGTATTGGAAGGCTCCCATTTTGGGGGCCTTCTCTTTTTTTTGACCTTTGCTCGGTAATCAACTTGCGGAATCGCGTGGCCCCGAATGCCATGAAGCGGTTGTGTTGCTGCTTAATGCCGCTCCGATCAGCTTGCGTTCATTTGCTTCCACGGTTGATGTCGGCTTGGTCCCTGAAGGGGAGCAGAAGGCGAGCGGTCCTTTTGGCGCGCAACCCTTCAGAAGGGTGCCTCGTGGTTGATTTCGGCGATGTTTTCAGGCGCCTGCTTCTTAGCCGCCAGCGCTTATTGATAATGAAGCACGTTCGAAAAGCTTAAACGGCAAATAGCCAGTTAGAAGCGTTGTATTGAAATACGCAATAATACTCAAATAGAAAAGCCGATATTATAGTGTCTTTTTGTTCGGGAAAATAGCGATTATGAAGAAAATGTGGTGAAAATGGCCATCAATATTAACTAAATGGGTAATTATTTCAAATGAACGCGTTTTGAACGCGATCATAACCCGTTCATGCACCAAAACAAGCAAAAGCCCTGCTTGAAACCTTGCATTCCATTCTGACGGTCGTAATATGAACCCGCAATTTGAGTTCAGCGCAAAGCGGATTTCAGTTGCCAAGCAACGGTTTAAATTTCGGTTTGATAGAAACCGGGTACGTCCAGGAGGATTGATCATCTATGGCATATGTAGTAGCTATTTCCGCGTTCTTTGTTGTTGCGGCATTCGGCATGTTCATTAAGTACGATTGCGGCAACGGCGCTCAGCTCGAGGCTATGGCTTCCGAGGCTCGCGCTCAGAAGCAGGCTCAGTTCGCAGTTGAGTCTCGCAACGTATACCTGCGCCAGTTCGATGAGGCTGCAGCTAGCTTCGCCAAGTAGTCGTTTGACGCTGAACTTCTAATAATCAAGCAAGCTTGGAAAAGGTCCCGTAAGGGGCCTTTTCCATTTGTACGTAATGAGCGAATTGCATCGAATTGAAATGCATGATTCGGTTCGGTAGGACTTTGGCGGCGAGTGGCGCAGAGTTGGTAAAGGCCAAAAGTATGTATGGCATGCGCAGGAGAAGGGTGCTACTCTTATGCGCCATGACTATTTCAAAGAACATACGAGGTTTCTGCTTTGCGTTGCTCGGAGGCATCAGTTGGGGCTTCTCTGGCGCCTGTGCGCAATACCTCTTTCATCATTACAATGTTGATCCGCTCTGGGTGTCTTCGGTTCGAATGCTGTGCGCTGGTATCGTACTGTGTGCATTTGCCCTTGCAATAGCACGTGGTCCGTTTCTTGCGATGTGGCGAAATCGAAATACCGTGGGCTCGCTTGTTGTTTTTTCGGTGTTTGGCCTGGCGTCGTGCCAAATTACCTACCTGCTCGCAATTCAGCACTCGAACGCGGGTACGGCAACGGTAATCCAATACATTGCCCCCGTCCTTGTCGTGCTGTATCTGTGCATAAGGAGCCATCGCCGTCCTCTTAAACGCGAGGTTTTGGCAATCGCGCTTGTGATGATGGGTACGTTCCTTGTTGCCACGCACGGAAACCCTAACTCTCTGGCGCTAACCCCTGCAGGTTTGTTCTGGTCGTTGGTTTCGGCCGTCACGTATGCCATGTACACCCTTATCCCTCGTAGACTGATGCTCCACTACGGAAGCGTTCCTGTTGTTGCTGGTGCACTTCTCATTGGCGGAATTATGCTTTCCCTCGTTCTTCAGTCATGGACGGTAAACCCTGGGTTTGACTTCTCGGGCTGGTTGCTCCTGTTCTTTGGTTTGGTGTTGTTTGGCACCATCATTGGCTTTACGTTGTATTTCCAGGCGGTCAAAGATATTGGCGCAACGAAAACGGGCATTGTCGCCAGCATCGAAATGGTTTCGGCTACTTTGTTCGCGGTGCTGTGGCTGGGAACTTCGTTTAGTTGGATAGACATTGTTGGTTTTGTATTCATCATGGCCACGGTATTCGTTCTTGCAAAGCACCCTGGTGATGGCGACATCAAATCCGAGGGCTGACCTGCCTGGTCCTTCGTGCATCCGGCAATCCATGCAGGCGATTGGGGTGTTTGATCGCTTCGTATTAGCGCCTGATGGGGGATAAGTTCGGTTGAGGCTTCTTCGAGTGGTCGATTTGCAAGAGTGCTAACTCCGAGCTTTGCCTATGCGGTTGAAGCGTTGTGCCAGCAACGACTGTGACCACCGCCATGCCGAGCTCTATCTATGCAGTCTGGGCAATTGCCTTTTGAAAAGTGTCTGCTGAACCGTTGCTCTCGATAAGGCCCAAAAGCTGGTCTATTCCGATTAGTGTTAAAAAGGAGCCCTTGTCGATAAATGCTTATCAGATTTGTAAATATAACATGCTCATTTTTATTATTTCCAATAAGAGAATTGCGCAACAGTGCGCAATAATGAGTTCAGCAAGTTACTGCTCCTGCTTGGGGAAGCAAGAGCGTGGCTCCCGTTCAAACGTGCTGGGGGGCACGTAGTAATGGGAAGGTGAACGCCAATGGGGATCGGAGTTCACCAATTGGCAATCTTGCAGGGGAGTGAGGTTGCTCATGTGGAGAGGGCGCTCGGAAGGGCGCCCGCTGCATTTCTAGGATTTGAGGCCCACAAGGAGGGGCATCATTTTCGCTCATGTAAGCCGGGCTTTTTGCCCGGCTTTTTGTTTCATGGTTACGTCCGTGCCATTTCACCCAGTTCACCGCGCCAGACCGGTCTGGATCATCTTGTAGAAACGGACTTGTGTAGCTATCGGACCATACCGTGGCGCCTCGGACCACCGTCGGATCATCCCGCAGCGCCGAACCTGGATCGCGCCCAGGTCATCTTGCAGATTCGAACCTGGATCGCGTCCGGACCATCATCGGATCACCTCGCGGTACCATGCCCAAACCGTCGTCGATTTATTCCGCAACGCCAAATTTGACCTGCACTCGAACCCTCTTGCGGCGCCTAACTTGGGTTCCCCTGCCCCGACACCGCCCCGAAGCCATTGCGAGGAGACCAAAAACAAAAAATCGGCTCGAATTGCAACTTTTTTGCGATTAGCGATTGTTATGGGCTCCTCCGATCGCGGATCGCGGTGCAAAAGCGCAGGTAAACGGCTGTTCAGCAGCGTATTTCCGCTTTGGGGGAATAGAAAGGAGCCCCTAATCGCAAAAAAGTTGCACAAATGGCGGGATTTTTTGTTTTTGCGAGGCGCCGATCGTTGCAACGCGACAGATCCCGCAAAGGGTAAGTCGCCCCAATGGGGGGTCATGCGAAAAACGAATTGACGCGCGTCGGCAGCAGCAAGCTGCCCTTTTCGAGCCGTGGCCTATGGTTTTCGGAAAGTTAGTTCCCCAATTACGTTCATTCGGCGAATGGTTAGCGTCGAAAACGCGTTCCAAATTGAACGTGTTCGATGCTCTTTACATGGGGCTTTGCTGTTATGATCGTTTTACATGCACGAATGCGCAGCTTGGTTTATGCCAGGCAGCTCGTGTTCTGCAGAGGAGGGGGAAATGAGAGTTGAAGATTTACGCTACTTTGAGCATCTTGCTGAAGTGCTCAACTACACACGCGCATCAAAAGATCTAGAAATTTCACAGCCAACGCTTTCATTGGCAATCAAGCGCCTTGAAGAAGAATGGGGCGTGCAGCTTTTTTCGCGCAATCGTTCCACTGTTGAACTTACCGATATCGGACGGGATATCTCAGACTGCGTTACCGGCGCCCTGCGCAGCCTCGACAGGGCGCGTGTGCTTGCCGAAGAATCTCTTGGCACTGAAAACGCCACGATCAATCTCGGAACTATCTACGCCATGCAGGGCAAGTTCTGGTCACAGGCGTTGTTCGAGTTTCGAGAAAAGAGCCCATTCGATCCGCATATCACGGTTACGCAGGCCTATTCGCGCGAACTGCTTCGCAGATTGCGTACAGGGCAGCTTGACGTTGCTTTTGCCAGCCGCATAGAGGACACGCCCGACTTGCGTTACAACCTTTGCTGGTCCCAGCCGTTGGTTTTGGGTGTCAACAAAAAGCATCCATTGGCGAAAAAGAAAGAGGTTTCGCTGGCGGAACTGAAGAGGCAAGAAATTCTTTCCTACGATCCTGCTTCGCCCGTTTACCAGGAAATCGTCGACTTAATTGAGGGCTACGACCTTAACGTGCAGTTCTCTTACGATGACGAGATCACCCTCTCGTCGTTGGTTGCTGGCAACGAATCGAAAACCGCTCTGTTCTGCTACTCGTTGATGATCAACGCGTTCGACGATGTGGTGTGTATTCCTGTGCGTGAGGCGCCGATCGACTTCCACAAAACCTATGTTGTTAGCCGTGATGAAGGTCGCCAGCCGAAAGTCGTGCAAGAATTCATCGATTTCATGAGTGCCCACCGTTTTCCCCGATTATTGAGTTAATATAGAACGCGTTCAGAACGTGTTCTAAAACGTGTTCGTTGTTCAGGAGCAGGAATACCTGAGTCGGCGTCATCGCGTTTTCTGAGCACAGTCGAGGGGATGTGTTCATGATGCAAAAGGGACAGCATGATCAAAGCAAGGTAAACGTAGCGTATTCATGCGCTAGCGAGCAGGAACTGCAGCAGAAGGCAACAGCTCCGAATCCACCTACGGAAACGCAGCTGGCTGATCCTCTTTCCTTTATGGCAAAGGCGCGTTGGTTTGCGCTCGGCCTGCTTGGCGGAATCTTCGCCATGATCGTCAAGCTCGCCCTTCCTACCAAGATGAGCTTTGAGCAGCGTAAGCAGTCAGAATGGGCTGTGTGGGCAGGCTTTGCAGTCAATACCTTCTTGCTGGTTGTGCTCATCAACACTGGCTGCTTGGATATGCTTATCGCTGGCTTGTCGGGCACGGCGGCAGCCCCTGCATATGTTTCCCCTGCATTCGGCTAGGCGAACCAAGTACAACGTACTTTACCGATAGTGAAACGGCTCGAGCGTAGCGCTCGGGCCGTTTTTGTGGTGCCTGTCTGGTTTTCGTTGAGGCGTAAGCTTGCCGTGCATACTCTTTTGGGATTGCATCAAACCAGCTAGGCGCGACAGTATTTGGCCGCTTACCGCTATCACCTTCCGTTTGCGTGGAAAATAGCGTTAAAACCATGCTCCGATGAGTGAAACAAACCCGTTTCGCGAGCGAAAACTGATTGAAACAAATGCTGATTAGGGTTGAGAGGTACCGAAAAGGCGGCGGTGGTTATGGCAAAATAACCAAAAGCCGTTAAGCAGTCGCATAAGCGTCAATACCTAAAAGGAGAAAAGATGGCCCACGTTTCTGAAATCTACGGATCGATGGTGTTCAACGAGCACGTCATGAAGGAACGCCTTCCCTCCGCAACCTATAAGAGCCTCACCAAAACCATTAAGGAAGGTAAGCCTCTCGATATCGAAGTTGCGAATGTTGTTGCTCACGCCATGAAGGAATGGGCTATCGAGCACGGTGCTACCCATTACACGCACTGGTTTCAGCCTCTTTCGGGCATCACCTCTGAAAAGCATGACAGCTTCCTGAACCCCGTAGGTGACGGCACCGCAATCATGACTTTCAGCGGCAAGGAACTTATCCAGGGTGAGCCCGATGCATCGAGTTTCCCCTCTGGCGGCTTGCGTGCCACGTTCGAGGCTCGCGGCTACACCGCATGGGATCCTACCAGCTTTGCATTCATCAAGGACGAAGTGTTGTGCATCCCTACCGCATTCTGCTCCTACACCGGTGAAGCACTCGACAAGAAAACCCCGCTTCTCCGTTCCATGAGCGCTGTTAACGAACAGGCTCAGCGCGTCTTGAAGTTCTTCGGCGAAGATGGCCATCGCGTGGTTTCCACCGTTGGTGCAGAGCAGGAGTACTTCCTGATTTCCGAGAAGGATTACGTGAAGCGTCAGGACCTTATCATGACGGGCCGCACCCTGTTCGGCGCTGCTCCGCTTAAGGGCCAGGAGCTTGAAGAGCATTACTTCGGCGCCATCCGACCTACCGTCAACGAATTCATGAAGGAAGTCGATGACGACCTGTGGGCGCTGGGCGTTTCTGCAAAAACCAAGCACAACGAGGTTGCCCCTGCGCAGCACGAGCTAGCTCCGCTGTTCACCAACTCGAACCGCGCAATCGACGAAAACCTGCTCACCATGGAAAAAATGCGCCTCGATGCATCCCATCATGGCCTGGTTTGCTTGCAGCATGAAAAGCCATTCGAGGGCATCAACGGTTCCGGCAAGCACAACAACTGGTCGCTTTCCTACGATAAGGTTAACCTGCTTGATCCCGGCGACGACCCGATGGATAATCTGCGCTTCCTCGTATTCCTTGCCTGCGTAATCGAATCGGTTGATGAATATCAGGAATTGCTGCGCATGTCGGTTGCCTCTGCTGGCAACGATCATCGCCTGGGCGCAAACGAGGCACCTCCGGCTATCATCTCCATCTTCTTGGGCAGCGAGCTGGGCGCTATCGTAGATGCCCTTATCTCTGGCGACGAATACCATTCCGCCGATGCTATCGCAATGGACTTGGGCGTTGCCGTTCTTCCGAAGTTTATGAAGGACAACACCGACCGCAACCGCACCAGCCCCTTCGCGTTCACGGGCAACAAGTTCGAATTCCGCATGCCTGGCTCTTCGGTTAACCTTTCCGACTGCAACATGATCCTGAACACCGCAATGGCAAAGAGCTTGAAGGGCTTCGCCGATGCGCTTGAAGGTGCCGAAGGTGCCGACTTCGAAAAGAAGGCCATCGCTTACATCAAGAAGACGCTCACTGACCATCAGCGCATCATCTTCAACGGCAATGGCTATTCCGAGGAATGGGAGAAGGAAGCTGAGAAGCGCGGCCTTGCAAACCATCGCAACACCGCAGAGGCTCTGCCCTGCTTCGTAGACCAGAAGTCGCTCGATCTGTTTAACGAATTCAACGTTCTTACCGAGCCTGAGGCACGTAGCCGTTACGAGGTAAAGCTCGACAAGTACAATAAGCTTCTGAACATCGAGGCACGCACCATGATCCGCATGGTTCGCCGTGCCTACCTGCCCGCCATCACCGACTACATGGCCGATTTGGCAAGCAATATCACTACAGTGAAGGCCGCTATCTCTGGTGCAGATATGACTGAGGCCGAAAGCGTACTTGAGGTCATCATCGCCGGTGCCGATAAGGCCGCAAAGGCAACGCGCGAGCTTATCAAGGTTCACAATGCAGCCGAGGCAATCGAGGCGCCGCAGGAGCAGGCTAACGCTTACGCCAACGAGGTAATTCCTGCTATGGATGCCCTTCGCGCCGAGATCGATGCCCTTGAATGTGTGGTAGAGCGCGATTATTGGCCCGTTCCCACCTATAACGACATCCTTTTCTACGCGTAACGCCAAACCGGGAATATAGGGACAGATCCTATTTCCCCACTTTGCGAAGAGAGCTCCGCTTGCTAAGCATCGTGCAAGCGGAGCTTTTTCTTTGTGCGCTATGCCAAACCGGGAAAATGGGACCTGCCCCTATATTCCCAGGAGGGGGTAGAGCGGCTTGGGCTTTTGCGATCTGTCAATTGCGGAGCGTTACCAACCTGCAACGATCTTTCCCAATAATTGACATGTGCGGAGAATCTTTCGTGGAGTGCTGTTCGGACTTGCCATGGCTGGCTAAGATGGGAGCGAAACGGTTTCCGACAACGAAGGGTCTAAAAGCATGGCAAGCGAAAAGGCGCCTGACAAGCAGTTGGCCAAATCAACGGAGCAGTATCAGCTGTTCGAGCAGGCAAGCAGGCCTCTATTCAAGAAATACGAGGCTGCTATTCGCGAAATGCGCACGCGTTTCGAGATTCTTGATGCTGATCTGGAGTATCGCTTAAGTCGCAACCCGATCCATCACATTGAATCGCGTATTAAGGCGCCCAAAAGCGTGTATGACAAACTGTATCGTTACGGTGTGCCGGTAACGCTGAAATCCATGGAAGAAAACATCCTCGACATTGCGGGCATGCGCGTAATTGTTTCCTATATCGACGATGTGAGCGCCCTACTGAAGGTTCTTTCCCTGCAGGACGATTTGCAGATCGTAAAGGTGAAGGACTATATCACGCACCCCAAGCCAAACGGATACCGTAGTCTTCACATCATTGTGAAGGTGCCTGTCTATTTCCTTGACCGGAAACAATATGTGCCTGTTGAAATCCAGCTGCGCACCATAGCGATGGACTTTTGGGCATCGCTTGAGCATACGTTGAAGTACAAGCAAGATGCCAAGGTTGAAGGCATTGACATGTTCGACGAGCTGAAAGACTGCTCCGATATCATCCAAGACGTCGAGCGTCGTATGCAGATCTTGATGCACGCTGTGCAGACGTCTGACGTCGAAGAGGCTGCCAGCAGGCGTCGTGCTCAGATCGAGGAGCAAGAAAAGGTTGTTGCTGGCGTTGCCGATGCGGCGTCGGGAAAGCCCGAGCGCGCTATATCCTCCAGCACCAAAACGGTAACCGAGGCCGCAGTGCAGCGATCGATCTCCGATGCCGCTGCCGTCCGTGAGAAAACCGAGTAGCGCACAGGCTGGAGCGTTGCTTTGCTAAGGGCGTGGCGTATATGCGCTTTTCCCTGCAGGTCGAGGTACTGCCTGCCGGGGTTGGCTGATTCCCGCAGCGCTGTTTCCGCAGGCTGAGATGCTGTTGTCGATCTACACCGCAGGGGTGGTCGCGCTAGGCTGCCAGGTTGAGTCCCTGCAGATTTGATTGACGTGGGGCTTTGCGAAGGTGACAGCCTCGGGCGGTAGAGCCTTTTCGGGGATGGTCCTACCTTTTACGGAGTAGGAGGCCCCAGTTGCTGCCTTTTTGTGCTGAACTACATCACTCTACTTAGTTGGAGTAGAATAGAAAACCGAAAAAGATCCCAGCGGGGCGTGCTTACGCGTCCTGGGCTTTGGGGGAAGAAGAACCGCGAAAGGAAGAACAATGGCTGACGTGCAACCTGTTAAATACATTTGGAAGAACGGCGAAATGGTGCCGTGGGAGCAGGCAACGACGCACGTTTTGACCCATGCTCTTCATTACGGTTCCGGCGTGTTCGAGGGCATCCGTTGCTACCACAACGAAGAAACCGATGAAGCGGTTATCTTCCGCCTTCGCGACCATATGGAACGTCTGCAGCGCAGCTCCAAGATTGCCATGATGGATCTTCCCTACAGCGTAGACGAGCTGTGCGAAGCAACCGTTGAGCTTATCAAGAAGAACGAATTGAAGTCTTGCTACATTCGTCCTCTTGCCTACTATGGCTATGGCCAGATGGGCGTAGACCCGACGGGTGCTCCTGTAGACGTTATCATCGCAGTATGGCCTTGGGGCGCTTACATGGGCGAAGATGCCCTTAAGAACGGCATCCCTGTGGGTGTTTCTTCCTGGCGTCAGCGTTCCTTCAATGCAATTCCTCCTGCCGTTAAGTCTTCCGCTTCCTACATGAACTCCATCCTGGCAAAGCTCGAGGCAAAGAACCACGGCTATGCCGAGGCCGTTATGCTCAACGAGCAGGGTTATGTTTGCGAAGGCACGGGCGAAAACCTCTTCACCGTTCGCAACGGCATCCTCTCTACGCCTCCGCTGTCCGACGGCCTGCTTGAGGGCATCACTCGTGACACCATTTTGCATATCGCTTCCGATATGGACCTTCTCGTTATCGAGGAATCCCTTACGCGTTCTGATCTGTACATCGCCGACGAGATGTTCATGTGCGGTTCCGCTGCCGAACTCACGCCTGTCCGCAGCGTAGACGACCGTGAAATCGGTCCTATGGGCCCCATTACCAAGCAGCTTCAGGAGCGCTATTTTGAGGTTGCCTATGGTAAGGCACCGGAATACGAAGAGTGGATCACTCGCTTCTAATCAAACTGCGCTACCAGTGCGCTTTCTTCAAGCCGCATCCCCCTTTGCCGTAAGGCACAGGGGTGCGGCTTGTTTTATCAGGGGACAACATGCGCGCTGCCTGTGAGGGCAACGCATCAGGGGAATCATCAACGGTGAAAGGGGTATGGGATATGCCGGAGCTTAGAACGAGAGAAGTGGAAGATCTGCTTGAGGTCTTTGCGGGCTTAACCCGTCCTGATGATGTATTTGCCCTGCTGGAAGATTTGTTCACCGTTCGCGAGATCAAAGATACCTCGCAGCGTTTGGATGTGGCGCGTATGTTGCGTAAGGGCAGCTCATACGCTGTTATCGAAAAGGCAACCGGGGCTTCCGCAACGACTATCGCCCGCGTATCGAAGGCATTGAACTACGGTGCGGGCGGATATGGTTTGGCATTTGAGGTGCTTGACGCCAAAGAGGCTGAAGGTGGGCAAGCCGCTGAATCGGAAAACCCCGCAACCGAAGGCGAAAACTAAAAGGACGGCAACGCCTGTGTTGCCCTGCGAAGCCGCCAAAGCGCGGCTTCTTTACTGAAAGGAACAAAGAGCCAATGAGTTCGTTCGCAGCATTCTGCAAACGTAAGGATATCGAGATTTCTGTTCAGCGTTATCTGATTGACGCTTTGGGCGCTATGGCACAAGGCCTGTTTGCCTCGCTGCTCATGGGCACCATTCTTTCGACTATTGGCCAGCAGGCTGGGATCGACGTATTGGTGCAGGTAGGCGATTTCGCCAAAAGCGCTGCTGGTCCTGCCATGGCTGTATCCATCGGGTTTGCGCTGAAGGCTCCATCGCTGGTGCTGTTTTCCCTGGTTGCGGTTGGCTATGCGGCGAACAGTCTGGGCGGTGCGGGCGGCCCATTGGCGGTGCTCGTGGTTGCCATCGTAGCCTCTGAATGCGGCAAGCTGGTTGCCAACGAAACGAAGATCGACATCCTGGTTACTCCTTCGGTCACCATTCTGGTGGGATGTTTGCTTTCCATGGCGTGCGCACCTTCCATCGGCGCGGGTGCTACTGCGGTAGGTTCGCTTATTATGTGGGCTACAGAGCTTCAGCCGTTTTTCATGGGTATTTTGGTGTCGGCTTTGGTGGGCATTGCCCTTACGCTGCCAATTTCCTCGGCGGCTATCTGCGCAGCATTGAGCCTCACTGGTTTGGCGGGAGGCGCTGCTGTTGCCGGCTGCTGCGCTCAGATGGTTGGTTTCGCGGTAATGAGCTTCAAAGAAAACCGCTGGGGCGGTTTGATTTCGCAAGGTTTGGGAACGTCGATGCTGCAGATGGGCAATATCGTGCGTAACCCACGCATCTGGATCCCTCCTACATTGGCTTCCATGATCACTGGCCCCATTGCTACCTGTATTTTCCAGCTCAAGATGAACGGTCCCGCCATTTCGTCGGGCATGGGTACTTGTGGTCTGGTTGGTCCTATTGGTGTGTACACGGGCTGGGTTGCCGATATGGCATCGGGTGCAATGACGGCCATTACCGCTATGGATTGGGCAGGTCTGGTGCTTATCTGTTTCGTGCTTCCTGCGGTATTAACCTACGCATTCGGTCTTGTTTTGCGTAAGATTGGCTGGATCAAGGAAGGCGACCTTACGCTTGAATCTGCTGACGATATGGTGAAAGCCGAATAAGAGACAAGACTTCTTAGTTGTTTTTCACTGAAGGGAGGGAATGAACATGGGAAAACGGTTTGCAGCTGTTTTGGTGGCGCTCTGTGTGGCGTTGGCCTCTCTGTGCCTTTCGGGTTGCGCAGAAAAAGACAGTAAACCCAGCTATCAGCTGGTAACCGAAGGCAAGCTCACCGTTGCCATGGCCCCCAATTTCCCTCCGTTCGATGCTTTGGACGGCGAGGCTCCTACGGGCTTCGACGTGAGCGTTGCTCGCGAAGTGGCGAATCGTCTGGGACTTCAGCTTGAAATCAAAGCGGTTTCTTTCGATGAACTGGTGCAGGGCGTGCACGACGGCACCTACGATGTTGCCATTTCGGCGCTCTCTATCAATCCCAGTCGGTCGGAATTGGTCGATTTCTCATCTCCGTATTACCTGGTAAACCAAGTGATTGTGGCCAAGAAGGGCGTTTATGAGAAGGTGTCCGAGCTGAAAGGCAAGCAAGTTGCCGCCGAGGCTGGGACCACAGGGTACGACTATGCCTTGGCGAATGTTACGGAAAATGTTGTTGCCTACAAAACGGCAGCTGAGTGTTTCGCTGCGCTGGAGGCAGGGCAAGTTGCCGCTGTGGTAACCGACGAGCCCGCTGCAACATATCTTCTGAGCAACGCCTATCCCAATTGCACCATCTTGGAAACGGTGGCAACGTGCGAAAAATACGCCGTTGCCGTGAACAAGGACAACCGAGCTTTGACGGATGCCATCAATGATGCCCTCAGCCAGATGGATAAAGACGGAACCCTTGCCGCGCTCCAAAAGCAAGTTGGGTAGAGTTTTTCGTGCTATCTCCGAGCGTTTCTTTGGGTGTGCTCTTTGTCCCAGGTGAACGGCGCTCGGTTCGTTGTTGGCGGCAGGAGCCAAGCAGGCGTGTACCTTTCCCCCAAGTGGAGAGCGTACGGGGCGCGTAGCTGGATTCGAGAGCCCCTAGAAGCTACTTGTGGTAGGGCTCGTGGCGGATGATTTTGAATGCCCGATAAATCTGTTCGAGCAGAACAACGCGAGCAAGGTTGTGGGGTAGGGTTATAGGCCCAAAGCTGATGCGCTCTGTGGCGCGCTGCTTCACTTCTTTTGTCACGCCATCGCTTCCGCCGATGATAAAGGAAATATGCGAATCGCTGTTGAGCGCATAATTGTCTATTTTTTGCGCCAGGCCTTCGCTGGAAGTTTCTTTTCCGCGAATGTCCATCAAGATAATGGGACCACGTTCTGGCAATGCGGAAAGCAAAGCTGCGGCCTCCTTTTCCGCATTGGAGTCGGGGAGTTCTCGCACTTCGATTTTTGCATATCCGCCAAGGCGTTTCAGGTATTCTGCGACGGCGTCTTTCCAGAACTGCTCTTTGAGCTTGCCCACGGCAAATATGGTTATACGAAGCATGATGGCCCCCAATCGCGCTGGCGTTACCAGCTTGAAAAGAAACATTGGTACAGTAGTTATTCGCACGGTATTATATCGGTCGAACAAGAAGCGCGCATGCGCATACCCACACAACACCTAAGGAAGCAGGCGTTATGTCACTCCCCGTATCTGACCTGAACAAAAAGGCTGATGGCCTTACCACCATGGAATTGGGCAAGGTTCTGCCCCGTACTGCCGAAGTGAAAGACGATCATCTTTTCATCGGCGGCTGCGATATGGTGGAAATTGCCAAGGAATTCGGCACCGCACTGTACGTGTTTGACCAGGCCGATCTTGAGGCGCGCATGGATGAATACGTGCAGTCTTTCAAGAAGTACTACGGCGACCGCGCCGAAGTCGCCTATGCTTCCAAGGCATTCCAGAACAAGGCCATCGTGCAGCTCGCCAACGAGCATGGCATGTGCCTGGATGTTTCTGGTGGCGGTGAACTCGCCTGTGCGCTTGCTGCGGGTTTTCCTGCCAAGCGCGTAGTGGTTCATGGCAACAACAAAACCCCCCAAGAACTGCGTGAAGCCATCGAGGCTGGTGTGGGATGCATTGTTGTCGACTCCCGCATTGAATTGGGCCGCATTTCCGCTATCGCCCAAGAGCTGGGCGTTACGCAGGATATCTACATGCGCATTACTCCTGGCGTAGAAGCTGATACGCATGAATTCATCCGCACGGGTTGCGAGGATTCCAAGTTCGGCTTTACCATGCGCGAGGATTTCGCCTTCAAATGCGTGAAGGATGTTTTGGAGACGCCGGGTGTTCGTCTTACCGGCCTGCATTGCCATATTGGCTCTCAGATTTTTGCCCTGCATTCGTTCCGCGAGGCCATTGATGTCATGATCCAGTTCATCAAGCGCATCAACGAAGAATACGACTACGAAATCGAAGGCCTCGATCTGGGCGGTGGCCTGGGTATCGCTTACGTAAAAGAGGAAGAGCCTCCCACGATTGAGTCGTTTGCGAAGCTCACTTGTACTGCAGTGAAAGAGCTGTGCGCTGAGTATGGTGTGAAGGAGCCTCGCATCGCGGTCGAGCCGGGTCGCTCCATTGCAGCAACGCCGGGCGTGACACTCTATACCGTGGGAATCCTGAAGACACTGCCGGGCATTCGTAATATCGTCGCTATCGACGGCGGCATGTCCGACAACATTCGTACCGCTCTTTATGGTGCGGAGTACGAGTCTGTTATTGCCAACAAAGCCAACCAGCCACGTACGAAAGTGGTAACGCTGGTGGGCAAGCATTGCGAATCGGGCGATGCGGTTGCTGCCGATGCTTCGATTCAGAATCCCGACCTGGGCGATATCGTATGCATGTTCGGCACGGGTGCGTACTGCCATTCCATGAGCAGTCGCTACAACGGTCAGCCTAGGCCCGGTATTGTGTTCGTCAAGGATGGCAAGGCTCGCTTGGTAACTCGTCGTGAAACCTATGCCGATTTGATGAGCTGCGATCTGTAATCTCTTCTTGTGCAGCCGCCTGGTTGGGCTGCGATGATGTTATACAGGGCCCTGATGACGTGATCCAAGGTCGATTCGGTACGGTAAGTGCGGTCGATCCCTGTTCATGCTCGTCAGAGCCCTGTTTCGTTTTAGTGCGGTAAGGCCGCTTTGCTTATCCATTTAACGGATCAGTGACAAACGGCAATGTCTTTACGTTTACAATAGATGGAATATAACTTCTACGGAAAGGTGCGCTTCATGGCTGTCAAGGTTGGCTTGGTCGGAACGGGCACGGTTGGCGGCGGATGCTTGGACATCCTTCGCAACCACAAGGAAGAATTCAAACGTCATTTTGGCATTGACATTGAGCTGACCCGCGTGTGCTCCCGTCAGCCGGAGGTTGCCGATTCATATGGCTTGAGCGATATCTTCACCACCGATTTCCATGAAGTGATTAACGACCCTGAGGTCGATCTGGTTATCGAGCTCATCGGCGGTACCACCTTCGCCAAGGAAGTGGTAATCGGCGCCCTGCAAAACGGCAAGAGCGTGGTTACCGCCAACAAGGCCCTTATGGCTTCTTGTGGCGAAGAGGTTATGAGCTTGGCGGAAGAAAAGGGCGTAGAAATTGCGTTTGAGGCCAGCGTTGGTGGCGCTATTCCCATCATCGTTCCCTTGAAGCACTCTCTTATTGCCAACCGCATCGATTCCATCATGGGCATCGTGAACGGCACCACCAACTACATGATCACGCGCATGGACGAAGACGGCATGAGCTACGAGGACGCGCTGAAGGAAGCCCAGGAAAAGGGCTTTGCAGAAGCCGATCCCACGGCCGACGTCGATGGCCTTGATGCTGCTGCCAAGATTGCCATCTTGGCTTCCATTGCATTCAATTCCCGTGTAACCATGAACCAGGTGTTCACCGAGGGTATTCGTCGCATTTCCCCTGTCGACTTGGCTATGGCTCACGAAATGGGCTATGCGGTGAAGCTCCTTGCCCACGCATACCGCACCGACGCAGGCATTGATGTTCGCGTGCATCCCACGATGATTCCCGAAAGTCATCAGCTCGCCACGGTAAATGGCGTATTCAACGCAATTTATACCGTGGGTGACGCTGCGGGCGAAAACATGTTCTTCGGTGAAGGTGCCGGCGCGGGTCCTGCTGCTAGCGCTGTTATGGGCGATGTGCTCGAGGTTGCTCGCCATTTGCAGATGGGCATCAAGCCAATTGTTGGATGCACGTGCACTGACGATCTGCCTATTCTTTCTGTTGAGGACCTCCATACGAAGTACTACATCCGCTTCGTGGTTGCCGACCGTAGTGGCGTTTTGGCTGCCGCGGCAGACATTTTCGCTAAATACGACGTTTCGGTTAAGACGGTCACCCAGCGCGGCAACGCTGCACGCGACGACGTCGATCTGGTGTTTGTTACTCATACGGCCGAAGAGCGCAATGTGCGCAAGGCCATCGACGACATCTTGGCTTTGGAGGGCGTTGTTACGGGCGGATTCCCGTCGGTCATCCGCGTACAGGACTAACAGGCGTTCATGCGGCTGGTTTGGCGATTCGCTTCTCCTGCAATTTGAAAGGGCACGCGCTTTGGCGCGTGCCCTTCTTTTTTGCGGTTCCGGGAATTCCAATTGGATTCCCTGGCTTGTTTCAGTGTGGGTTTGTCCTATTTGGATTCAGGCATGTCTTCCAAATCATAGGGTGTTGCCTGATACACATAGTAGTTGAGCCAGTTGGTGTATAGCAGCTGAGCTGTGGCTCGCCAGTTGGAAATAGGCTTCTGCGTCGGATCGTCGTTGGGGAAGTAGTGCTTTGGCATGTCAGGGTTCAGGCCCTTTTTCGTGTCGCGATGGAACTCGCTCGCCAGGGTGTCGGTGTCGTATTCGGGATGGCCGAATACGAAGAAGTGGCGGCTATCGGTGCTTTTGGCGATAAAGACGCCAGCTTCGTCCGACACGGAGATCAGCTCTAGCTCGGGGACCTTCTCGATGTCTTCTGCATGGACCTCGGTCCAGCGAGAATGGGGCGCATGAATGACGGTATCGAAGCCGCGGACCAGAGGAGAGGTAGGCTTCAAGATCTTGTGCTCGAAAACTCCGGTCATCTTGTGCTGCCTTAGATACTTCGGAATCCCGAAATGATAGTAGGCACCCGCCTGCGCACCCCAGCAGAGGTACAAGGTCGAGAAAACATTGGTTTTTGCCCATTCGAAGATGTCGCACAATTCGGGCCAGTAATCCACATCTTCAAAGGGGAGCTTTTCGACTGGCGCTCCGGTGACGATCATGCCGTCATAGCGCTTGTTGCGAATGTCATCCAAATCCACGTAGAACGATTCCATGTGCTTGGGAGGTACGTGCGTCGCCTTATGCGTGACGGTTTGCAGGAGGTCGACCTCAACCTGCAAGGGCGTGTTCGAGAGCTTGCGCAGGATTTGGGTTTCCGTTTCGATTTTCAAGGGCATCAAATTCAAGATGAGCACGCGCAATGGACGAATGTCCTGATGGATGGCGCGGTGCTCGGTCATAACAAAGATGTTCTCGCTTTCCAAAACCTCTGTTGCCGGCAAGGCATCGGGGATGCGAATTGGCATAAGTGCTCCTTTATTAATAACGATACATTCGTGCGTTGATGCAATAGCAATCACGATTGTACGCGCGGGCGTCCAAGCCTTCTACGTCCGTCAGCCAATCTATAGCCAGTTATAGGTAATTGCATTGACCAGGTTTTTTACTTGTCGATCTAGTGCACCATCTTTTGGCGATGCGCTTTTACAATAGACACTATCGCTTCACGCGCCTCGGTTGCGTGGGCGGGCTTTGGGAAGAAAGGAATACGCAATGAGCGAATCTCTGGCCACAACCTGTGTGCAGGGCGGCTATCGTCCTGGCGATGCCGAGCCTCGTCAGGTGCCAATTTATCAGTCGACTACCTGGAAGTATGGCACAAGCGAGCACATGGGCCGTTTGTTCGATCTGGAAGAATCTGGATACTTCTATACTCGCCTGCAGAACCCCACAAACGATTTCGTTGCTGCAAAAATCTGCGAGCTGGAAGGCGGCAGTGCTGCGATGCTCACTTCATCGGGGCAGGCGGCAAATTTCTTCGCTGTCTTCAATATCGCTGGGCAGGGCGACCATGTAGTAGCTTCTTCGGCGATTTACGGCGGTACGTACAATTTGCTGTGCCACACCATGGCACGCATGGGTCTGGAGTGCACGTTTGTTTCTCCCGACTGTTCTGACGATGAGCTCGAAGCAGCATTTCGCCCGAACACCAAAGCGGTTTTCGGCGAAACCATTGCGAACCCAGCACTTAACGTTTTGGATATTGAGCGTTTTGCCAATGCGGCTCATGTGCATGGTGTGCCGCTGATCGTGGACAACACGTTCCCTACGCCGGTAAATTGCCGTCCCTTTGAATGGGGCGCTGATATCGTCACCCATTCCACCACGAAATACATGGATGGCCACGGCGCTGGTGTTGGCGGCTGCATTGTTGATTCCGGCAAGTTTGACTGGAACGCTCATGCTGATAAGTTCCCCGGTCTTACTACGCCCGACGAAAGCTATCATGGCGTGGTGTACACCGAGCGCTTCGGGCTGGAAGGTGCGTTTATCACCAAGGCCACCTCGCAGCTTATGCGCGATTTTGGCTCTATTCAGTCGCCGCAGAATGCGTTTCTGCTGAACATGGGCTTGGAGAGCCTCCATGTTCGCATGGCGCAGCACTGCAAGAACGGTCAGTCGGTTGCCGAGTTCCTCTCTAGCCACCCAAAAGTGGCATGGGTTCGTTACTGCGGCTTGCCCGATGACCCGAATTATGATTTGGCGCAGAAGTACCTGCCCAATGGCTCATGCGGTGTTGTGAGCTTTGGCGTAAAAGGTGGGCGTGAAGCGGCAGAGCGCTTCATGGCCAACTTGAAGTTGGCGCAGATCGCTACCCATGTTGCCGACGCTCGTACCTGTGTTCTTCATCCTGCAAATGCAACTCATCGGCAGATGAATGACGAAGAGCTTGCTGCGGCAGGCATCAGCCCCGATCTCGTGCGTCTTTCGTGTGGTATCGAAGACACCGCCGACCTCATTGCCGATATCGATCAGGCTCTTTCGTTTGCGTAATCGATGCATCGGTGCAGATGCCGCGAAGTGAGGACCCCCCTATATAAGCGTTTGCTGCCGTGCATGCCGCCCTCGATTCGTTCGGGGGCGGTTTTTTTATGGGTTGTGTATATAATGGCAGGTAGTTTGGATCTGCGTGAATATTCGCGTTCACGCAAAGGCCCACCTATTGCAATCCATCAAGCTAGAGAGTCCCTTTCGCCATGCGTGACGTACACTGCCATATTCTTCCTGGAGTAGATGATGGTGCTCGCACCATGCAGGAATCGCTGCTAATGCTTTCTGAGGCCATGAGGGCGGGCATTACTTCCATCGTATGCACGCCGCGATGCTGCGACCCTTGGTTCGACTTCTCGCGTATGTGGCAGGCTTATCTTCAGCTAAAGCGCCATGCGTCTGCAATTCCTGGTGCACCCGAGCTTTCTATGGGCTTTGAAGTCGACTATCACAAATTGAAGAAGCTTGGGATGGACGCAGCTGTTCAATTCGGCAACGACCAGGGGGAATTTTTACTGGAGCTTCCTCAAGGCACCCTGCCGCTCGATTGGGAATTCATGGTTCACAATCTGCAGCGCAAGGGTTTCAAGGTCATAATCGCCAACCCGGAGCGATGCCGTGAAGTCCAGAAGGATATCGATGTTGCACGCCGTTTCGTTTCGGCTGGCTGTGAATTGCAGATTTCTGCGGACTGTATATATGGGGGCTTTCTAGATCCTTCGCGCCGCGCGGCGAAGAAGCTGGTGCAGGCTGGTTTGGTCCGCTACCTGGCAAGTGATGCCCGCCACCCTTCCGACTACGAGCTGTTCACCGAAGCAATGGAGTACTTCAAGCGTTTTGCTGATTCTGAGGCAATGGAGAACAAGAGCATAGAAGAGGTTGAACGCGAGTGCGCCGAGGCGGAAGCTCGTGCTGGCCAAAGGAGAAAAGGGCGCGGAATCGACTCTGGTAGGGGGAAAGTGCCCGCTGGGGTGGACGGCTTTGCTCGTCAGGCTGCCGCAAGCGGTGAACGCTCCTTTGATTCTGAGGCCGAGACATATCGTAGCGTCATGGCTGCTGTAGAAGGCATCGGCGGAAATGCGGAGAGTGTTGGGCCTCGGAGCGCTGCTGCGCCTAGCGTGGTCCGTTCTTCTGGGGGCCGAAGGGCCATGTCGGATAATTCTGCAGCCAACCCGGGGAAACTGCCCCTTCCTGTTGAAGGCGGTACTGCGCGTGCGTCGTATCTTGAGCCAGCCGAGCGCTCTTCGGATGTGGCTCTCGATGCCATGTTCGATGACGTTCCCCTTCGTGGAAAGCATGCGCGAAGGGAATAGGGCTTTTCGGAGCGCGGCTCTGCTTGCATGGATTAACGACGTTAATAAGTGGCCTCTCACCTCTATATATAGGATTCGCCTATAGATTAATCTTCATTTATAGGTTTCTTTTCTGTGGCTCTGGTGCGACAATAAAACTGTTAGCGATACCGAAGCTAGCAGCTTTGTCGCATGCGCCCCACGCGATACCCCTCTCGCGCGCGGGCGCTTTTGTGTGAGGGGGATCCTTTCCTTGCTCTGCTTCTATAGAGCCATGCGTGCGCATGTTTCGCCTGCTTTTGCGTTACGCTTTGCAAGGTCTAGCCGTGGCGCCGCCTTTGATTTGGCGTCTCTTTGCACGGTGCTTGATTATTGAACATGCGTTGCAATTGTCGCAATTGCCGTCAGTCTCTTTTTTATGTTGGTTGGTTTGTTCCGCGATCCTATTTCTTGCGCTTTGCAATCTGCCATCCCTTCTGGGCACGTCACATGAGCAACCTTCGAAAGCGCCGGGCGATCGGTTGTTTCTTTGGGGCATGCTCGCTGCGCGGGTGGGCGGTTATTTTTTGGCGGTGAGCGTTTTTCTTTGAAAATGTTATTGACGGCTAACTTTTCTCTTGTTAAGTTAATCACGGTTAACTTAGAGGAAGCAAAACTTCCGGTGAAGAACTTCTACACCTCTTCATCGGCAATGTTCTCTTCGGGCTCATATTGGGATGTTGCCACTGCTTTGTCCTTTTATTCGCTGGAAGTTGCGCCGACTCGAAATCTCTTGCTTTTGGACAGGAGTGTGAACGAGGAAGAACCCGCCCTATGGCGGGTTCTTTCTGTTTAGGCTGAGTGTGCGAGTTTGCAGGATTGGGAAATCGGGAACAAAGAAGGTTCGGCGCAATCCTCTGTTCTTCCGATTTATTTGCCGTTCGACGTCTTCGTTTTCCCGAATCCGAAACGGGTTAGCGCAGCACCAACAAGAGTCGCGACGGTATCTACCGCCCAATCGGCGGGGTCGCAGCTTCGGCTGGGGACGAATAGCTGATGCCACTCGTCGGTTACGCCGTAGAGGCTTCCGATGGCCAATGCTGCGAGAAGCGCGGTGCGGGGATCCAAGTGAAAGCGCAGCGCGTTGAACAGCAGTGCGCCGAAAATAAGGTACTCGGTGAAATGGCCAACAGGTGAAACGTCAACTTCATGGCCGAATACCCACTGAGCGCCAGTTGTTAGTATGCCCTTGATTGCCGAGATGATGCCGAGTCCGCTGTTTATCGATTCGCCAGTATTGGCAGACATCCAGAAAATCATTGCTGCCATAGCGGCAGCCGCTAACCAGCTAAGGATAATTTTCGCAGAGCGGGAAAGGTGATGGGTTGAGCAAGCGTTCATGAGTGCCTTCCGAGTAATGTGCTGCTGCCTTTTGCGTCGTTCAAGAGCACTAGTAGGGTACGCCATCGTGTTGTTGAGAGGGCGCAGTCCAGCGCTGCGGTAAGATAAACCACAGCATTTCATCACCAAGGAGGGATTTTGTTGGAAGAGGGCAAGCGGGCTCAAACGCAGGTAATTGTGCTTATTGCCATCGTTATCCTTGGTTCGTGTCTGGGGAATCTTTCGCAAACCGCGCTGAACGCCATGTTTTCCGGTATGGCGGCAGACTTTGGCGTTCAGATGGAACTGGGCCAGTGGGTTACTACGCTGTACATGCTGGTGCTGGGAATCACCGTTCCCGCGGTTACCTACCTCATGCGCCGTTTTCCGCTGAAAAACGTGGTGCTGGCGGCATTGCTGCTGTTGGTGGTAGGCGCCGCTATCGATGTGGTAGCTCCTAGTTTCGAGGTGCTGGTAGCCGGTCGTGCTCTTCAGGCTGTATCGGCGGGCATAACCATGCCGATGATGATCAGTATCGTTATGACTTCCTTCCCACGCGATAAGCAGGCAACTGTTATGGGTATTGCGGGCATTGCTATGGGTTTTGCTCCCAATATCGGACCCACCATTGGCGGATGGATGATTGGGTTTGCTGGGTGGCGCAGCTTTTTCGTGGCGCTGTTTGCCTGCGCGTTGGTTCTCCTGCTTCTTGCTGCGGTATTGGTTGCGCGCCGTCCTCAGGCGAATTCGTCTGCAAGGCTCGACGTTTTGTCGCTGGTGCTTTCCGCCTTGGGCTTCGGCGGTCTGCTGCTGGGATTTTCCAATGCTTCGAGCTTCGGATTGGCAAGCCCATATATTTGGGCTCCTGCAATTCTTGGCGTGTTGTTCTTGGCGCTGTATCTGCACAGGCAAAGGCGTATCGAGCATCCTCTTACCAATTTGCATATCTTCGATTCGTGGCGTTACCGTGTGAGCTTCTGGGCGGCAAACGCATTGTTCGCCAGTTTCATGGGCATCACGCTGATCATTCCGCTGTTCATTGAGAACCAGTGGGGAGGTACGGCGCTTCAGGCAGGGCTGGCTTTGCTGCCGGGCACGGTAGCGGCTTTCATCGTGAATCCCCTGGCTGGTTTGCTAGTGGACCGCATTGGGGCTCGTCCTGTTGTCGTGGTTGCTTCGGTGTTTCTGGCGGTTGGTGCACTTTCCATGGCATTCATCGACGAAGCAACTCCGTTCTGGGCTATTGTTGCGCTGCAGGGCGTACGCGCTACCGGTGTTTCGGGTTTGATTGGGCCGTTAACTTCGTGGGGCATGGCCGATTTGCCGCATGAGATCATGACCGATGGCTCTTCGTTTGGTACTGCGGTCCGTCAGGCGTGCGCATCTGTTGGCACGGCACTTATGGTATTCGCCATTGCCGCAGGGGCATCGGCGGGAATGTCTTTGGCGGGCTTCCATGCGGCGTTCGCTATCTCGGGTTTTTTTGCGGTGATGGTGCTTGGTCTTGCCGTTGCTCGCATTCGATAGATGTGTGCATTGCTGAAGCGAAAACTGGAACGGTCTGTGCCGAATTGCGGGGAAGCGCAAAAATTCTTTCGCAGCTCTCTTTTCGTGCGCTGTTTGCGTGGGTAGAATACGTCCCATGGGTACTGAAATTAAAATACGCATGGCAACGAAGGAAGACGCTCCCGCGTTGCTGGAAATCTACACTCCTTACGTTCTCGAAACGGCGGTAACGTTCGAAATCGAACCGCCCTCGTTGGAGGAGTTCTCCGCGCGTATCGTGCGCGTTCTTGAGCGTTACCCTTACATCGTGGTCGAAAAGGATGGCCTTATTCTTGGCTATGCCTACGCTCAGGCGTTCCGCCCGCGTGCGGCATATTCCCATTCTGCCGAAACCTCGATTTACGTTCGCAAGGACCTGCGAAGCCGTGGCTTGGGTCGTCGTATGTACGAAGCGCTAGCCAAGCTGCTGCTGTTGCAAAACGTATTCAATATGGAGGCATGCATCGCTCATTGCGATCCTGCCGATGAATACGTGCCCGCAACAAGCCGTCTTTTCCATGCTCGCTTGGGCTTTGAACATGCAGGCCGCTTCAACAAATGTGCACTGAAGTTCGGCCGCTGGTACGACATGATCTGGATGGAACGTATTTTGGCGAAGCCTGCGGCTCAGGAAACCAGTCCTTTCCGTCCTTTGCCTGATATCGATCAGCCTTATATTGACTCGATCTTGAATAGGGCGTAATCACTCTTTCCGTCCCACCGACTGCAAAGGCTGCCTCGTGCAGCCTTTTTTTGCGCCAGAAACAGGGCGGGTTTCTTCTGCGTAGCAACCGCAGGACGTCAGCATGCCTGAGGCGTCGCGGGGAACGATGAGCCCAGTAGCGCCGCCGTCCATGGTAAGGTGCGGCGCGTGTGCGGAGCGTCGACGCGTTCGCTGCGGGGCTCAATATCCGCTTGCGGGTGAAAGGTGTCCGCCTGCGCGGTAAAACAGGGAGAGCTTTCTTCTGCCTCATTCGCTTCGGCACTTTAGTGTGCTATACTGCGGTCTGCTTTAGTTAAGTAAAGTCTTACCGCTGAAATGAGGTAGTAATGAAGAAAAAGTTCCTTTCGGTGCTGGCCGTGGCTTGCGTTGCCTGCCTTTCTGCCGCCCTGCTTGCGGGTTGCTCGCAGCAGCAGTCCAGCTCCAACGACGGCAACCCCGCCGACAATAAGCTCATCGTGGGCTTCGATAACAGCTATCCGCCATATGGCTTCATGGACGAGAACAACAACCCTACTGGTTTTGACCTCGACCTTGCTCAGGAAGTTGCCAACCGCAACGGTTGGGACATCGAGCTGTCCGCTATCGATTGGGATACCAAGGACGCTCAGCTGAACCAGGGCACCATCAACTGCATCTGGAACGGCTTCACTATGGAAGGCCGCGAAGATGACTACACCTTCTCCGAGCCCTACATGCTCAACGAGCAGGTAATCGTTGTTAAGAAGGACTCCGGCATCACGTCCCTTTCCGACCTTGCCGGCAAAACGGTGGTAACTCAGGCTGATTCTGCTGCACTCGATGTGCTCGAGGGCGACAAGAAGGACGTTGCCGATACCTTCAAGAGCCTGCAGACGCTTCCCGATTACAACAATGCATTTATGCAGCTTGAGTCCGGCATGGTAGATGCCGTTGCTTGCGACCTTTCCATCGCCCAGTACCAGATCGCTGCTAAGCCCGATGCCTATCAGCAGCTTGAGCCCCTGAGCAGCGAGCACTATGCCGTTGGCTTCAAGAAGGGCGACGACGCTCTGGCGGCTAAGGTTACCAGCACGCTTAAGGATATGTACAACGATGGCGCGGTTGAAAAGCTCATCGAGAAGTACGCCGATTACGGCATGAGCGCTGAGAACTGGGTGCTTAAGTAAGGAAAACAAAGCGAGTCTGCGCTCTTCTTCGTCCTCTTTGGATGCTGGTGCAAGAGCGGTGATCTCGACAATGCTGGGCGGAAGGCTACCCCTTCCGCCCTTTGTTGCGTTCAGCGGCTGAATCGCATGGCGCATGAAGGAGGAAGATTATGGAGCTTGGCGTTATGGTTGGCGCCTTGGTGGATGGCTTGGGGCTTTCCGCCTGGATTTTCGTAGTTACGCTGGTTGGCTCTTTGCCGCTGGGCATTGTGGTTGCCTTGTGTCGAATGAGCTCATTCAAGCCGCTATCGCTGCTTGCCCAGTTCTACATTTCCATTCTGCGTGGCACCCCGCTGATGTTGCAGCTGATGGCCTTCATGTTCGGTCCGTATTATCTGCTGGGAATGAATATGGGTACCGACTGGAAATTCGGTGCTTGCGCCGTGGGCTTCATCTTGAACTATTCGGCTTATTTTGCTGAAATCTACCGTTCGGGCATTCAGTCGATTCCAAAGGGCCAGTACGAGGCTGCCTTGGTTTTGGGCTACTCCCGTTCGCAAACCTTCTTCAAGATCGTGTTGCCCCAGGTTATCAAGCGCATCTTGCCTGCAATGGGCAATGAGATCATCACCCTGGTAAAAGATACTTCTTTGGCATTTGTATTGGGTATGGCGGAAATGTTCTCGGTTGCCAAGGCCCTTGCTGCAAGCAACGTGTCTATGATCCCTTATGCCATCGCGGCACTTATCTACTGGGTGTTCTGCCTCTTCATCGAATTCATTTTGGGGCGCGTGGAAAAGAAGCTTGCCTACTACCACGACTAGCGTGTTGGCTTGAAGGATATGGGAAAGGGGTTTCCTCTATGGAAAATATGCCAGTTGTGAATCTGAGCCATGCGCGCAAGGCGTTTGGCAGCAACGAGGTGCTAAAAGATATTTCGCTTACGGTAAATCAGGGCGATGTGCTGTCCATCATTGGCCCTTCGGGCGGCGGCAAGTCCACGCTCCTGCGTTGCATGACGCTGCTTGAAACATTGGATGCCGGCTCGCTTGCGTATGGTGATGTGAAGGTTGCCGAAGCCGACTCCACGGGCAAAGCGGTGTATGGCGGCAAAGACGTGCTTGCCCAGGCTAAGAAACGCTACGGCCTGGTTTTCCAGAATTTCAATCTGTTCCCGCATTTCACGGTGCTGCAGAATGTGACCGATGCTTTGATCAGCGTGCAGAAGCGCCCAAAGGAAGAAGCGCTTGCCCGCGGACGCGAACTGCTTGCCAAGATGGGGCTCGCCGATAAGGAAGATATGGTTCCCTGCGAGCTTTCCGGCGGTCAGCAGCAGCGCGTTGCCATCGCCCGCGCTTTAGCTCTCGACCCTGATGTGCTGTTCTTCGACGAGCCCACATCCGCACTCGACCCCGAGCTTACGCAAGAGGTTCTGCGCGTTATTCGCGAGCTTGCCGATGAGCATATGACCATGGTTATCGTGACGCATGAAATGGCCTTTGCTCGTGACGTTGCCGATCGCGTTGCGTTTATGGATGGCGGCGTTATCGTTGAGGAGGGTCCAGCCCAGCAGGTTATCAACAACCCGCAGCATAATCGCACCAAGGCATTCCTCGCGCGTTTCCAGGAAGGCGCAGCCGATTAAGTATTCGAGAGCCCTTGCTTCTGCGGGGCTCTTTTGTTTAGCGCGCCGCAGGGTACGCGGCCTCGATATGCAGAGCATGCTGGTTTTGAAAGGGGAGAGCATGATAATTTCCATTGAAGGTCATACACCTGATGTTTCCAGTGCCGCGTTCGTGGCTGATAATGCCACGGTTTGCGGTGATGTGAAGGTGGGGGAGGATTCTTCTATCTGGTTCGGTGCGGTGCTGCGTGCTGAGTGCGAGCCGCTACGCATTGGCGATCGGACTAACGTGCAGGATAACGTCGTCGTGCATATCGACAGTGGATTTCCCGTAACCATCGGCAGCGACGTTACGGTGGGGCATGGCGCGGTAGTGCATGGCTGCACAGTGGAAGATGGCGTTCTGATAGGCATGGGGTCAACCATCCTCAACGGCGCCGTAATTGGCGAGGGCTCGGTAGTCGCTGCGGGTGCTCTGGTGCTCGAAGGGGCTGTAGTGCCGCCTTATTCGTTGGTCGCTGGTGTCCCTGCAAAGGTGAAGAAAACCCTTAGTGCTGAAGAAGTGAAGAACCGCATCGACTATTACACGCCTCGCTATGTAAGAGAGGCAAAGCTGTATGCGGGGTCGAACTAGGGGCGTGTAAAGAGAAGCTCGTGAAACCTATCGGATTAGCAGACATCGCGTTTCGAAAATAAGAAAGGGCCCGCATAAGCGGGCCCTTTCTGGGTTGCGGAATGAATGCCTATTCCTCGGTTGCCTTCAGCAGACCGTAGCCACCGTTGTCGCGGCGATACAGGATGTTCACGGCATTGGTGTCGCGGTCGATGTAAGCGAAGAAATCGTGACCGAGCAGGTCGATCTGAACCAGGGCCTCTTCTTCGGTGAGGGGCTCGAGAACCAGTTCCTTCACGCGTACTACTTCATCGTCGGCGGAAAGTTCCTTCATCAGGCCGTCGATGTCGAGCTCGGTGCCTGCCTTGGCGGGAGCATCGGCGATCTTCTTGTCGATGATGCGGGTCTTGTACTTGCGGAGCTGGCGCAGAACCTTAGCAGCGGCAACGTCGATTGCAGCGTACATGTTCTCGTCGGTCTCTTCTACGCGGATGATGTGACCGCGTGCGCGCATGGTAACCTCGCACTTGGCGGGGGTGGGGTTAGCAGGGTTCTTTTCAACCTGCAGTACAACCTCGGCAGTAAGGGGGTTGATGTCCATGACCTTCATGGAGTTGCCGATTTTTTCTTCGGCATAAGCGCGGATAGGATCCGTGATGGGCATCTTGCGGCCGGTGATGGTGATTTCCATGATTTCACCTCTCAAACTGAAACGAACTTCGCGGTTTTTCGAGGGGCCCCTCATGAAACTGGAACGTCGGAAACGACAATTCATGCTGCGTGGAATGCATCGTTGGATGCGCCCTTGCAGCACCTTCTATGATGGGAGGCGGTTTCGTATTTCCCCTCGTCAACCGTCTTCGCTTATTAGTCTAGCGCACTTCTTTCTGATTTCATCAATAAAAATGAACTTGTTCTAAAACGTTGTATAAACGTTGCTATTGGTAAGGCATTTTGAATGATTCGCTCTGCTATCGTGGAACGCTAAAGAGAAGCGGAGGAATACCCTATGGCCCATAAACCGCATAAAGAAACTGGCATCTTCATCAACGAGGTGTCTTCCCATCAGCGTCGCTACCATAAGGTGCTGGAGCTCACCCATTCAACCACCAAGGCGGCAGGCGTCATGCTCCTAGGCGCAATTATTGCGTTAGTGGTGGCAAATACGGCTGCGCACGGAGCGTTTACCGAGTTCTGGCACACCGAAGTATCTTTTGGGTTTGGCGCGACGCACGCAGAGATGTCGTTGGCTCACATCATCAATGATGTGCTTATGGCCATATTCTTCCTGTTGGTTGGGCTGGAAATCAAGTACGAGATGACGGTGGGCGAACTTACCGATGTTCGTCAGGCCATCTTGCCTGTCGCTGCCGCTATTGGCGGCGTGCTTATGCCTGTGGGCATCTATCTGCTGTTCAACGCGAGCAACCTGGAAACGGTTATGGGTTGGGGCGTGCCCACCGCAACTGATATTGCCTTCGCGCTTGGTATTTTGGCGTTGTTGGGATCGCGCGTTCCTGCCGGCTTGCGAGTGTTCCTCAGCACTCTTGCGGTGGCTGACGACATCGTGGCCATCTTGGTGATTGCCGTCTTCTATGGGCAGAGTCCTTCATTGATGTGGTTGGCGGCTGCAGCGGCGGTCATGGTTGTGCTTGTTGTGCTGAACCGCACCCATGTGTATTCATTGGTGCCTTATTTGTTGGTGGGTGCAGTGCTGTGGTACTGCATATTTATGTCGGGAGTTCACTCGACCATCGCCGGCGTGCTGCTGGCCTTCGCCATTCCCTCCCGTTCGCATGTGAAGCTGAAGAGCTTCGCTAGCTGGTCGGGGCAGCGTGTGAAGGAAGCGGAGGAAAGCTATGTTCCCGACGAGCCGGTAATCGGCCAAACCGACTACTTGGCTAGCGTAACGCGTCTGGCGCGCGTTTCCCGTCAGGTGGTCCCTCCTGCAACGCGCCTGGAGCGCAGGCTGTACCCATGGGTTTACTTCGCGATCCTTCCCCTGTTCGCTCTGACCAATGCCGATGTGGCATTCATGCAGGCGCCTGCGGGCGATATTCTTTCAAGTCCTATCTTCTTGGGCGTGTTCTTCGGATTGGTAATAGGCAAGCCTGCAGGCATCATGCTAATGAGCTTCATTATTGTGAAAACGAAACTTTCAACTTTGCCGGAAAATGTGAATTGGTCCCATATGCTTGGTGCGGCTCTTTTGAGTGGCGTGGGCTTTACCATGTCCATCTTTGTGGCCAACTTGGCTTTTGCCGACGCTGCGTACGTAATGGTTGCCAAGGTAGCCATTTTGGCGGCATCGTTGGTGGCAGGTGTTTTGGGCTTTACGTTCCTGTTTTTCCAGGCAAAGGCGGCCACGCGTCGAGGTCAGCGTTTCGAAATGGAGCTGCCCTCTGCCAACAACAGGCAGTCGCACGCTGCCCATGAGGCTGAGAGACGTTATAAGCGAGAGCGCATTCAAGACGAGAATGAATAGTCATATTCCGCTGAGCTGGCATTATGAAGCTCTCCTTCACATATCTTTGCGTTGTTCGATACGAGTTTGTTACCATTGCGAAAGCTGAATTCTTGCACTAGGGATACGTCTCGAACATGTGCGAGGTCAACGCGAAAGTGCTAGGAGGCCCTTTCATATGACAAAACAGACATGCGCTTCCAAGTCTAAGGTGGCTTTGAACGCTGCTTTTGCTGCCATTTTGGCCGTTGGACTGTCCGTCCCTGCAGCCAATGCGTTCGCTGCGCCTTCCGACGATAAACAGGCAGAGGCTCAGGCAGCCCTGCAGAAGCTCAATCAGTATCAGAGCGAGCTTGATCAGGCTTCCGCTAACTATGAAGCTGCCCATCAGGAGCAGATCGATGCCCAGAATCGTGTAGACGAAGCCCAGAAGCAGATCGAAGAGAAAACCGCTCAGATCGAAAAGGACCAGCAGCGTCTTTCCGATCGTGCTCGCGATATGTACCGTTCGGGCGACACCAATTTCTTGGACGTTATCCTGGGCGCATCCTCTTTTGAGCAGTTCGCCACTACCTGGAACATGTTGGAAACCCTGAATGGCAATGATGCTGAACTGGTTTCTGAAACCAAGACTGCTCGCGAAGAGCTTCAGGCTGCAAAGCAGGAAGCTGAAGAGCAGGCCAAGGTAGCATCCGATAAGGCAGAGGAAGCCAAGTCTGTTGCTGAGGCAGCAGACCAGAAGGCATCCGAGATGCAGCAGACCTATAACAGCCTTTCCGCTGAGGCTCAGGAGCTTATCAGCCAGGAGCGTGCTGCTCAGGAAGCTCAGCAGCAGGCTGCCGCAGCAGCTGCCGAGCAGAATGGCACGGCTGGTAACGATGCAGCAGCTACCATCACGAACAACAACTCGAACAGCAATCGCAACAACACGACCTCCAACGGTTCAAGCAGCAACAACAAGCCCAGCGCTTCAAGCTCGGCAACCAACAACAGCAAGCCTCAGTCCGTTTCGGGCAATAGCGTGGTAAACCGTGCTTACTCCCAGCTGGGCAAGCCCTACAAGTGGAGTGCAGTTGGCCCGAACTCGTTCGACTGCTCTGGCTTGGTAAGCTATTGCCTCACCGGTAGCTATAGCCGCCTGGGTACCACGGGTACCTTCATGGGCTGGACGCGCGTTTCCAACCCTCAGCCTGGTGATATCTGCGTAAACAGCCATCACTGCGGTATCTACATCGGCGGTGGCCAGATGATCCATGCCCCTCAGACGGGTGACGTGGTTAAGGTAAGCTCCGTGCACAGTGGTATGATTTACGTTCGCTACTAGCGAATCGCTATCATATGATTCTTTGAAAACCCGCTTCGGCGGGTTTTCTTGTTTTCGGGCAAAATCGGGGCATCCATAATTCAAGCGCAAAATGTACATAAAGCTTTGACCTGGTGTTATTTGTGGATATTGCGCATTGAAACTCTGAATACGGCGCGGTGGCGTTGCGGCGCAAACCGTTCGCTTGTTAAACTGATCCAGCTATCGCTTAATCGCACCACAACACCACCAGGGGGAAACTCACGATGGGTATTTCTATCGCAAAACATAAGCGAGCACTTGCCTCGGCAGCAATGGCCGTGGTTCTTGTCGCAGGCCTTGCCGTGCCTACAACGGTTGCTTTGGCAGAACCTACTGCCGCTGAAAAGCAAGCTGAAGCTCAACAGGCGCTCAATAAGCTCAACGAAATGCAGCAAAAGCTCGATGAGGCTTCGAATAATTACTACACGGCTATCGATGAGCAGAAAGCCGCCGAAAAAAAGGTGGAGGAAGCTCAGGAAAAGGTAGACCAGAAAACCAGGGAAATAGAAGGTTATCAGGAAAAGCTTGGTACCCGTGCTCGTGATATGTACCGTTCGGGCAACACCGGGTTTCTCGACGTAATCCTGGGTGCTTCTTCGTTTGAGCAGTTTGCCACCACGTGGAATACGCTTGAGCGACTCAACGAAAACGATGCTGAATTGGTAACTGAAACCAAGAATGCACGCGAAGAGCTGGAAAACGCCAAGCAGGAAGCCGAAGAGCAGGCTGAAGTTGCCGCCAACAAGGCTGCAGAAGCCAAATCCGTAAAGGACGAAGCTGAGGCAACCACCGCTCAGATGCAGCAGACCTACGATAGCCTTTCCGCCGAGGCGCAGGAATTGATGCGCAAGGAAGAAGAGGCTGCCGAAAAGGCTCGCCAGGAAGCTGCCGCCCGTGAAGCAGCTGCCGCCGCTGCGGCATCGAAGAACAATGGGGGTGGTACGGTAGACAACAGCGCCGTCCAAACCGTAACGGGCAACACGGTAGTTGATCGCGCCTATGCCCAGCTTGGCAAGCCCTATGTATGGGGTGCAGCCGGCCCGAACTCCTTCGACTGCTCTGGCTTGGTTGGGTACTGCATCACTGGCAAAATGGGCAACCATTGGTGCACCACTTACACCATGGCAAGCTGGAAGCGCGTTACCAATCCTCAGCCTGGCGACTTCTGCCTGAACAGCCACCATACCGGTGTTTATATTGGTAATGGCCAGATGATTCACGCGCCGCGAACGGGCGATGTGGTGAAGATCAGTGCTGTTCATTCCGGCATGTGGTACGTTCGCTATTAAACGGTGTTCGTCAAGCGGGCGCAGTGTTTGCGGGTAGACGCTCCTTGGGGTAGGTAACGAACTGGTATTCATATTTATGGAGGGCATTTGCATGCCCTCTTTTCTTTTGTGGGAAGTGTGGTACTATAGCACCCGCTAATCACAACAGCGGGATGTGGCTCAGCTTGGTAGAGCGCTGCGTTCGGGACGCAGAGGTCGCAGGTTCGAATCCTGTCATCCCGACCATTACAACCACTGAGGGGTATCCTGAAAAGGGTACCGTTCTTTTTTGTTAGAGTGCTTTTTATGTACTCGCAGTAAAAAGTTGGGGCTCTCACGGGGCGCCAGCTCACCACCACGGAGGTGTTTCATGAAGATTGGACCTTTCGGTCCCCTTGAGATCGTCATCATCCTCGTTGTAATCCTCGTTCTCTTCGGACCCAAGAACCTTCCCAAGCTTGGTACCGCAATCGGCAAGGCAGTTAAGAACCTGCGCGAAGGCCTGGGCGGCGGCAAGAAGGTTGAAGAGGCCGAAGAGCCCGCTCCCAAGGCGGCAGACGCCAAGGAAGAAATCGAAGTTGAGGTTATCGACAAGCCTGCGCCTGGCAAGAAGGCAGAGGCTGCCGAAGAGGCTAAAAAAGAAGAAGCATAGAGCTAACCGCTTCGCTTCATCACTGGTATGCAAAGGGCACGCTTCTTACGGAGGCGCGCCCTTTTCGCGAGTATAGGAAAGGAAGACTGGCCAGCACATGCATGGCCGAGGGGTGTAAACCATGGACAACAATTACGTTCTTACTCAGGAAGGCAAAGAAAAGCTCGAGCAGGAGCTCCATTTCCTGGAAACCGAAAAGCGCGCAGAGATCGGTGACCGTATCCGCGTTGCTCGCGAATTCGGCGATATTTCCGAGAACTCCGAGTACGATGACGCAAAGAACGAGCAGGCTGCAAACGAGGCCCGCATCGCAGAGATCACTCGTATTCTCGGCGAGGCAACTATCGTGGAGGCTCCCACCGAATCCGGCCGCGTTAACATCGGCAGCCGCGTAACGGTAGATATGGGTGGCCGCGAGCGCGTATTCACCATTGTTGGTGGCGCAGAGGCAAACTCCGCCGAGGGCAAGATTTCCAACGAATCTCCCGTAGGCGCTGCCCTTTTGGGTCATAAGCAGGGCGAAGCCGTAGAGGCTCAGGGTCCCACTGGCCGCGTTATCAAGATGACCATTCAGGCAATCGAGCGCTAAGCAAGCTTTAAGGAATTCACATGGCAGAAGAAAACAACGAGCAAGTTATCGAAGACGATCCGATTGAAGTGCGTCGCGCCAAGCGCGAGGCACTGCTGGCCGAAGGCAAGAACCCCTATGGTCACGCTGCATTCGAGTACTCCCATCACATTGCCGACTTGGACGAAAAGTACGCCGAGCTGGCAGATGGCGAAAACACCGAAGATGCTGTTTCCATTGCGGGCCGCGTTATGGCCAAGCGCGTTCAGGGCAAGATCATCTTCTTCGAACTCCAGGATGCCACCGGTCGCATTCAGCTCTTCTGCCGCATCAACGCTTTGGGCGAAGATGCTTTTGCTGAGATGAAAGATCTCGACCTGGGCGACTGGATTGGCGCGCATGGTCTTATGATGCGCACGCGTCGCGGCCAGCTCTCTGTTGCCGTTGATTCGTTCCAGCTGCTTTCCAAGGCGCTGCGCCCGCTGCCCGAAAAGTTCCATGGCCTGAACGATAAGGAAATCCGTTACCGTCAGCGCTATGTCGACCTTATCGTCAACGATGAAGTGCGCGATACCTTCCAGAAGCGCTCGAAGATCCTCTCGGCTTTCCGCCGCTACATGGAGGCGGACGGTTATTACGAGGTGGAAACGCCCATCCTGCAAACCGTGCAGGGCGGCGCAACCGCGAAGCCGTTCATCACGCACTTCAATGCGCTGAATCAGGAAAACTATCTGCGCATTGCCACGGAACTTCATTTGAAGCGTTTGCTGGTTGGCGGTTTTGAGCGTGTGTTCGAAATCGGCCGTATCTTCCGCAACGAAGGTATGGATCCCACCCACAACCCTGAGTTCACCTCCATGGAAGCCTACTGTGCTTTCAACGACCTGCAGGGCATGAAGAAGCTGGCTCAGGGTGTTATCAAGGCAGCTAACGCTGCAGTGAACGACTCCGAGCAGCTTGAGTACCAGGGTCAGACCATCGACATTTCGGGCGAGTGGCCTTCCATTCCTATGACGGAAATCGTTTCCAAAGCACTCGGCGAAGAGGTTACGCTCGACACGCCTGTTAGCCACCTGGCCGAGCTTGCCAAGAAGAACGGCATCGAGGTGAAGCCCGAGTGGACTGCCGGCAAGCTTATTGCCGAGCTGTACGATGAGATCGGTGAGCCCACCATCGTGAACCCCACCTTTGTGGTGGATTACCCGGTCGAGGTAAGCCCGCTTGCCAAGCGCTTCGAAGACGACCCTCGTTTGACCGACCGTTTCGAGCTTGTTATTGCAGGTCATGAGTACGCAAATGCCTTTAGCGAGCTGAATGATCCGGTCGACCAGGCAGAACGCTTCCAGAAGCAGATGGAGGAAAAGGCTTCTGGTGACGACGAGGCCATGGAATACGACACCGACTATATCCGTGCTCTTGAGTACGGTATGCCTCCTGCGGGCGGAATCGGCATCGGCATTGACCGTGTGGTTATGCTCCTTACGAACCAGCCGAGCATCCGCGACGTGTTGCTGTTCCCCCACATGCGTCCTGAGGCTAAATAGTTACGCCGTTCTACGAACAGCGTAACCCTCGCATGAGACGCGATGACGCTGCGGCCAAGCCGGGCACTTCATCTAGGCCTTCGTTTGTCGTCCGCGTAACGTAGTACGCGTTCCTCCTCTTTTAGGCCTACCTGAAGCATCGGGCTTGCCCTCGCTGTTTCGTCCGAAAATGGGAGTTGTTAAAGGCGCTCTTTAGGAGCGCCTTTTCGTTTAACTTAGAAAACATTCTGTCTAGGAGTTTGTTCTGGCTACAGATTGTTAACGGGTTAGCACTCGGTTTTAATGAGTGCTAGCATTATTCCGAATTAAACTTACTTGCCGAGAGAATCGAGGCTTACATGTCCTTCGACAAGTTTACTGACAAGGCCAGAAAGGTACTGGTGCTTGCCCAGGAAGAGGCTCGTGCGCTGCACCAGCCTTATGTGGGCACTGAGCACGTCCTTTTGGCTTTGCTAAAGGAAAAAGAAGGCTTAGCCGCCCAGTCGCTTGACCATCTGGGCGTTACGTACGAAGCTGCCCTCACCTGCGTGCAGCAGCTCATTAAAGGCGATGCGTCAGCTGATGTTTCGGGTCATTTGAGCTTTACCCCGCGCGTAAAGCGCGTATTGGAAAACTCACTGCGTGAAGCCATGCAGATGGGCAAAAGCTATATCTCTACCGAACATCTGCTGTTGGGCATCGTCCGCGAAGGCGAAGGCACAGCAATTGACGTATTGCGCAAGCTCGGGGTGGAAGGCGATGCCATTCGCTCTTCTTTGAACGATATGGTGGGCCAGTCTGCGGTGTTCGCGGGCGCTACCAATTTCGATCCCAACGCGGGTGCTTCCGACAGCATGCTGAAGGAATTTGGTGTCGATCTCACCAAAAAGGCCAAGGACGGCAAGCTCGATCCCGTAATCGGGCGCGCTGGCGAAATCGAGCGCGTGATGCAGATCCTCTCGCGTCGCCAAAAGAACAACCCGCTGCTTATCGGTGAGCCCGGTGTGGGCAAAACCGCTATTGCCGAAGGTCTGGCTCAGCTTATCGTTGCCGATCAGGTACCCGATATCATTCGCAATATGCGCATCGTCACGCTTGACGTATCTGCTCTGGTGGCAGGCTCCAAGTACCGTGGTGAATTCGAAGAGCGCTTGAAGAAGTGCATTAAGGAAGTTGAGCAGGCGGGCGATATCATCCTGTTCATCGACGAGCTGCATACGCTTATCGGCGCCGGCGCCGCCGAAGGCTCCATCGATGCAGCTGCTATTTTGAAGCCGCCCCTGTCACGCGGCGAAATCCAGATCATCGGCGCTACCACGCTCGACGAGTACCGCAAACACTTGGAAAAGGATTCTGCTTTCGAGCGCCGTTTCCAGACGGTAATGGTGAAGGAACCAAGCGAAGAGCAGGCTGTGCGCATTCTTGAGGGTTTGCGCGACCGTTATGAAGCGCACCATCATGTGCATTTCACCGATGATGCATTGCGTGCCGCGGTAAGCCTTTCCGATCGCTACATCCAGGATCGTTTCCTTCCCGATAAGGCCATTGACGTTTTGGACGAGGCTGGCGCTCGCATGCGCATCCGCAACATGGTCCTACCCGAAGAGGTGCAGAAGATCGCCGATGAACTGCGCAACGTCCGCACTCAGAAGGATGATGCCATCGCCAAGCAGGACTTCAAGCGCGCAGATATCCTGCACGAAAAGGAAGTAGAGCTTGTCGCCAAGCGCGATGAGGCGCGCAAGGCGTGGGAAGAAAAGAACAGCAACACGATTAACGAGGTTGCGGTAGAAGACGTTGCCGATGTGGTTTCCATGACCACTGGCGTGCCCGTTTCCAACCTTACTGAGGCGGAAACCGAAAAGCTGCTCCGCATGGAACAGGTGCTCCATGAGCGCGTTATCGGTCAAGATGAAGCAGTTACGGCTCTTTCGAAGGCTATTCGTCGTTCACGTTCGGGCCTGAAAGACCCGAAGCGTCCTGGCGGATCATTTATTTTCCTTGGTCCTTCGGGCGTGGGCAAAACCGAGCTTTCCAAAGCTTTGGCGGAATTTCTCTTCAATTCCGAAGATGCGCTTATCTCCTTCGATATGTCCGAGTACATGGAAAAGCACTCGGTGTCGCGTCTGGTTGGCTCGCCTCCAGGCTATGTGGGCTACGATGAGGGTGGTCAGCTTACCACGGCAGTGCGTCAGCGTCCGTATTCGGTTGTGCTGTTCGATGAAATCGAAAAGGCCCACCCCGATGTGTTCAATATCTTGCTTCAAATCTTGGAGGAAGGGCGCCTTACCGATTCGCAGGGTCGTGTTGTTGATTTCCGCAACACGGTTATCATCATGACTTCCAACGTCGGTGCGCGCGAAATCACGGCTACCACCCCCTTGGGCTTCACCTCAAGCGCCAATGGTGGCATGGACGACAAGGAAATGAAGCAGCGCGTGATGGGTGAGGTAAAGAAGCTTTTCCGCCCTGAATTCCTGAACCGCATCGATGAGATCATCGTCTTCAAGAGCCTTACCGAAGAAGAAATCGTGAAGATCGTCGATCTTATGATTGCCGATTTGCGCGAGCGTCTTATCGAGCAGAACATGTCCATCAACCTGACGCCCGAAGCGAGCCGCTTTGTTGCCAAGGAAGGCACCGACCTTTCCTTCGGAGCTCGTCCCTTGCGTCGTGCTATCCAGCGCCTCATCGAGGATCCGCTTTCCGAGCAGCTTCTTGAGGGCCGTTGGAGCAGTGGCTCGGTTATCGATGTCGATGTGGAAGATGACAAGCTCGTATTCAATGCGGGTACTGGCTCTATCCCGGCACCGCGCAAGCGTGATACCATAGCTGCCGAGGCTGAATTGCTTCTTGCCGGCTATGATCTTGGTCACGCGGGTATTTCTTCGCGTGGCGGCTCTTCTGCAGGAGGCCAGGCAGCCGACTGAGCCTGAAGTGCACCAGCGCTGCGGCTCTGAATCCGCACCAGGTGTACAGGAGCTATCATGACTGAAAAGACCATCGATCCGATTTTTGCCCCTTCCGTGCTTGAGCACGCAATGGCTATGTTCGATGACGTCAATTTCGATGCCCTCAAGGCGGAACCCCGTCTTGAGGGTGTCGTTGATAAGAACCCCAAAACTGCTGCGATTATCTTGGCCGGCGGCAGCGGCGAGCGTTTTGGTCACGAAGGTGGCAAGCAGCTCGTGGAAATTGCCGGCAAGCCCATCCTCACCCGTTCTGCCGAAGTGTTCGATGCTGTAGGCGATGTGGGCCTTATCGTTATCGTGTGCCCCGAAGAGCGCATGAGCGAATACCTTTCTAAAGCAATCGATCCGTTTCCCTTTGTGACGCCCATTGTTATGGCTCCCGCTGGATCGATTCGCCAAGAATCTGCCTTTTCCGGCCTTGAGCTGGTGCCCGAGGAATACGAGTTCGTTATGCTCCACGATGGCGCAAGGCCTCTTATCACCAAAGAGCTCATCGAACACACCATCAGCACGCTCAAAGGCAATATTGATTGCGACGGCGCATTGGTGGGGCATCCCTCCATCGATACGTTGAAAGTTGTCGAAAACGGGGTAGTGGTTGGCACGCCCGACCGCTCGGTGTTCTGGAACGCTCAAACCCCTCAGGTTTTCCGCGCTGGCATCTACCGCCGCGCTCATGCTTCGGCCCTCTCCGATGGATTTGTGGGTACAGACGATTCTTCGCTTATTGAACGTTTGGGCGGCCGTGTGCTCATGGTTGAGGGAAAGCGCGACAACATCAAACTCACCGTTCCTGAAGACTATCTGATTATCTCTGCGGCAATTCGCGCGGCAATTGAAGATCGCCGAGAGGAGCAACTCTAAGTGACTGAGCAAAACCAAGTTATATCTGCCGTGCCCATGCGTGTGGGTCTCGGTTACGATGTGCATGCCTTTGCCCCTGATCGCAAACTGATTTTGGGTGGCGTAGAAATCCCTCATCATCAGGGGCTTTTGGGTCATTCTGATGCCGATGTGTTGGCTCATGCGGTGGCCGATGCCCTGCTCGGCGCGATTCGAGGTGGCGATATCGGCAAGCTTTTCCCCGATACCGATCCTGCTTATGAGGGTGCCGATTCTCTGAAGCTGTTGGCTGCGGTTGCGAATCTTGTGCGTGAACAAGGCTTTTCTATCGTTGACATCGATTGCGTAATTGCCGCCCAAGCTCCAAAGCTTTCGCCTTATCGCGATATGATGCGTGAAAACCTGGCGACTGCCTGCGGGATCGCGGTAGAAAACTTGGGAGTGAAGGCAACTACTACCGAGCACCTTGGCTTTGAGGGCCGAGAAGAGGGCATTTCTGCTCAGGCTGTGGCGTTGGTATGCCGCTGTAAGTAGCCCGTAGAGCGGGCCCCTTCCTACTGGTAGAATTCGCGTGCGGCAGTTGCCGCATATGCTGTTTCGAGGAGATTGCATGATCAAGATTTACGATACCAAGGCGCGTGAAAAGCGCCCCTTTGTTCCCGTTGCCGACGGTAAGGTGAATATGTATGTATGCGGCCCAACTGTGTACAACTACATTCATATCGGAAATGCTCGCACGTTTATTTCGTTTGACACCATTCGCCGCTATCTGATTTGGCGTGGCTACGAGGTGAAGTTCGTGCAGAACATCACCGACGTGGACGACAAGATCATCAAAAAGGCAAACGAAGAGAGCCGTAGCGCTTCTGAGGTTGCTGCGGAATACGCCCAGGCCTTTATCGATGATATGCGTGCTGCCGGCGTAATGGACCCGGATGTTCGCCCTCGTGCCACTGAGGAAATCGACGAGATGATCGCGCTGGTCGAAAAACTCATCGAAGGCGGTCATGCCTACGAGGTTGAAGGCGACGTATACTTTGCGGTTCGTTCGTATGAGGGCTACGGTCAGCTTTCTGGCCGCAATGTCGACGAAATGGAGTCGGGCCATCGTGAGCTGCGCGCAGACGGCCAGGGCTTGGAAGATCGCAAGCATGATCCCCTTGATTTCGCCCTGTGGAAGGCTGCCAAGCCAGGCGAGCCTTCGTGGGATTCTCCTTGGGGCAAAGGCCGTCCCGGCTGGCATATCGAGTGCTCGGCTATGTCGAAGAAGTACCTGGGCCTCCCGTTCGATATCCACGGTGGTGGCGCAGACCTGGCGTTCCCTCATCACGAAAACGAGCGTGCTCAGTCAGAAGCTGCTTTTGGTTGCACATTCTCCAACTACTGGATGCATGGCGGCATGCTCCAGATCAACCACGAAAAGATGTCTAAGTCACTGGGCAACTTCCTGTTGCTGCGCGATGTGCTCGAAACCACCGATGCCCGTGTGCTTCGAATGCTGATGCTGCAAACGCATTACCGAAGCCCGCTCGACTTCTCGGACGAGCGTTTGGGCGAATCGGAGGCAATGCTTTCCCGTCTTACCAACTTCGTTAAGAACACCGCATGGTTGTGCGCCAACGCCGAAGGTGAAACCACGGTCGACCTTGTTGCTTATCAAAAAGCAATCGACGATATGTGCGATTCGTTTATTGAGGCAATGGACGATGATTTCAATACGGCGGGTGCCCTGGGCGCTATCTGTTCGTTTGTGCGCGAAGCAAACACGATCCTCACTGAGACTGCGGTAAGCAGTGAAGATGCTGCCGCAGTGCTTGCCGGTGCCGATGCGGTGTGCGACCTGCTTAGCGTTCTCGGTGTCGATCTCAATGCTTGCGAAGACAAGGAGTGCGATTCCTCGAACGAGGTTGTTGCCTTGGCTGTTGAGCTTGCTGGATTTACGGGATGTGACGCCGAGGGGGCTATCGAAGCGCTGCTGGTGCGTCGTGCTGAAGCCCGCAAGGAAAAGAACTTCGCCCTTGCTGATGCGGTACGCGATCGATTGGGCGATCTGGGCTTTGTGGTTGAAGATACACCGCAAGGCGCACGTGTGAGTCGCGCATAGCAAAATGAATACGGGGGCCTTGTGCCCCCGTTTGCTTTTACTGGTGGCAGGTTTGCAGAAGGTATCGTGTTTGCGACGATTGGATTCTCATCGCATGGTATAACCTTGTTAGAACATGTTCATTTGTTGGAGCGATTCGTGCAATATAACGTAATCGTGTATGGTGTGGAAGACTGCGGAAAACTGGAAGGGGATTGCTCATGATAAGGCGGAACCAGTATGTGTCTGTTCATGAAACAAGGGCTCAGGTGACGCGCGAAAAGCTTTTGAAAGCCGCTATCAAGCTCGTGAACCGCGATGGCATGAAGCAGCTTACCGTTCGCAACATTTGCGATGAGGCCGGGCTTTCAACAGGTAGTTTCTACAACCTGTTCAGCGGCAAGGAGGATCTTATCTCCTATTACTTGAAGTACGCTTTCGCACCTTATCGCGAAAAGGCTCTTGAGGGCAGTGACGAATATGGCCCAGTTGAGCGCGTCCTTCTTTTGTATCGTGCTTATGTTGAGTACTGCAAGGACATGGGTCTTGAATTCGTTTCCGGCCTATATGCTTCCAATCACAATCCTTTCTTCGACTTCATGCATCGCGATGCTGAAGACGATTTCATCATTGTTTCGGTTCGCAATTATCTTGCAGAAGCTATTGAGTTGGGTATTGTGCGTGACGATGTCGATCTTGATGAAGCCATGCTTCGCATTGCTGCCGCGTCGACGGGCTTGCTGTTCTACTGGTGCGTGTTTGATGGCGATATCGACATTGAATACGAAGTTGATGAAGCCATCAAAACCTATTTGCTTTCTATTACTGCAGATCCAAATATGAAGCTTAACATCGAGCCTCTGGAGTCAAAGGGCTGCTTTTTGAAGTAACCGTCTTTGTCTGGCGTTTTCGGCACACGCTTCGGTGTCCTGTTCTGCGGTGTGTGCTTCCAAAACTGTGCGATGAAAGTTCATGAAAGGCCTCCCGTTTCATGCCGAAAGAAGCGGGAGGCCTTTTTGTGCGTGGAGGATGTCGGGTGTTGTCGTTGGGGTGTTCAAAATAGCCAAACGTATAGCTTATGGAATCGTAAATGATTATTAATTATTGCAATTCATTTGCTTTGAGCTGGCTATTTAGTTCTATTGAATACTGTTCGAGAACATGTGAACGTGTTATCCTTGAACCATCAGAAGCAGGCATGCACCGTAGGCGTGCGAGGGGCTTGCTGCAACACTTCAAGGAGGGGTAACGATGGTTTTCGAAAACGTTGTCGTTGCATATGATGGATCCGACCAGGCTCTTGCTGCCGTGAAGAAGGCTGCTGAAATCGTTGGCGGCGAAGAAGCCGCAAAGCTTCATGTGGTATTTGTAACCACGCATCCCAACGCTCAGCTTCCCGCGAACTTCAACAGTGCTTCGTTCGATCCTCAGCAGTACCTGCTTTCCGTTGAAGACATCATGGCCCTTTACAACAAGACCATTGATGAAGAAACCGAAAAGGTTAAGGAAGGCATTGGCGATTCGCTCGATTCCTTGGGCGATAAGGCAACCATCGAGGTAATTCCTGGCTATACGCCGGCCGCTGACATTCTCGGCTATGCTGAAAAGGTTAACGCCGACCTTATCGTAATGGGCTCTCGTGGCCTTGGCGCAATTCGCGGTGTTCTCGGTTCGGTTTCCTACGCTGTTCTGCGTGAAGCACCGATGCCCGTATTGGTAATCAAATAAATAAGGACAGAAGGCCCGCTCTGGGAGCGGGCCTTCCCTTTGTGTCGTAAGGCCCTTAATGGGGCTAGCGGTTGCTTTCAAATAGGCTGGATGCGCAAAAGCACATCTAGCCTATTTTTGTTGATGGCGAGGTTTTGGCTTATGGAGGCATTCGATTACGCGAGCCGGTTTATCTAATGGTCTCGCTCGGCGTTAAGCCAGTTTCGTTGGCTTTTCCGCCGTATCAATCGATTCTATTGCTTTTTCCACCACATCAAATAGCAGGTCGATGTGGTCTTTGCGGTGGTTTAAGCAGGGAATATAGGTGACGTCTGCAGTAATGTCGTTTTGGCTGCACAGAGTGCAGAAGAAATCGCACGCTACCGACTTAATGTCATAGAGCGATTCCAAACAGTCGGAAGCAAAGCCAGGCGTTACAAGGGCTATCCGCGAAACTCCCTCGGCAGCCCATTGGGCCAGTTGGGTTTTGGGATGGGGCGTAACCCACGCACGCGAATCCTCGAAGCGCGAGTGGTAGGCAATGGCCCAGTCGGATTGGGGTATTCCAAGCAGCTCCATTGCTTGATTCACGCTGGCTTCGATCTGCTCCACATAGGTATCACCCGCTTCGATGTCCGCAAGGGGGATAGAGTGGAACGAGAGAAGAAGCTTGCTGCCTGGACGATACTCCCAAACATCGCGTATGGATGCAGCGAGTGCCTGTGTGTATAAAGGGTTGTCGTTGTAGCCTTCGACAATTGCCTCGAGCGATAGGTTGGGATGTTTGCCAACCTGATCCTGTATGGCTTCCTTGCAAGTTTTAACGGTGCTGAAGGCGGTTTGAGGAAACAGAGGCAGTGCAACAATTTTGCTGCATCCAGCCGCTTCGAGCCTTTGCAGAGCATGGTTTATTGAAGGGTTGCCATAGCGCATGCCAACTTCGCACAGAGCGTTGATGCCCGCTTTGGCAAGGCGCTTGTTTAATGCATCGCACTGAGCGCGCGATTCAACTGCAAGCGGCGAACCGTTGGGTGTCCATATCTGCTGGTAGCGCGGAGCTGTTTTCTTCGGCCTGGTTCGGGCGATGAAAAGACGCAAGATGGGTTGCCAGATAGCTGGCGGAACCTTGATGATGTTTCGGTCGGAAAGAAATTCGATCAGGTACGGGCGAATGTCCTGCGGATCAGGGGAGTCGGGGGAGCCCGTATTTATGAGAACAATGCCGATCTTTTCTTTCTTTAAATCCATAATTGAGACTATAGCAAAATCATGAGCCGGAAAATTTACGGTACGGAGGATGCACGGTTTTTGCGGTGAATCGCGGTGTCAATGGCGCCTCGAGGAAGTTGCGAAGCAATCGTGCTGTGCTCTTGAAGATATGTGCTAATGCTGGCCTGAGGACGGCGGATGAAGCGGAAATGCAGATATACTCATATGATGGCTTTCCGAAAAAGGTGAGGCGCGAACAAAGGAGCAACAGGCAATGGCCTTTCTGTTTGGCTGTGAAAATGTGCATTTGGAATATCCCACGAAGGTGATCTTTGAATCGCTTTCCCTTGGCGTTGACGATGGCGATTGCGTGGGTGTGGTTGGTCGTAACGGTGACGGCAAATCGTCGCTTTTAGGTTTATTCGACGGAACGGTTGAACCCGATGATGGCCGCGTGCTGCGAACAGGTGGTGTTCGCTTTGCTTCTCTTCGCCAGGCAGATGAGTTAGACGACGCAAAGTCCATTGGATGGAATGTGGTGGGCGATACGCCCGAATACGAATGGGCATCCGATGCTCGCATTCGCGACATCATCGACGGCATGATCGGCGACTTGGACTGGAATGCTGAAGTTGGCACGCTTTCCGGCGGCCAGCGCCGCCGCGTTGACCTTGCCCGCGTACTGATTGCCGATGCTGACGTGTTGCTGCTTGACGAGCCCACCAACCATCTTGATGTGGTTGCCATCAACTGGTTGGCAAAGCACCTTAAGAAGCGCTTTTCGCGTGGCGCTGGTGCCTTAGTGGTAGTAACGCACGATCGCTGGTTCCTCGACGAGGTGTGCCTTCGCATGTGGGAAGTGCACGATGGCATTGCCGAACCATTTGAGGGTGGCTATTCCGCTTATATTCTCCAACGGGTGGAGCGTCAGCGCCAGGCCGAGGTGGCGGAACAGAAAAGACAGAACCTTATTCGCCGTGAATTGGCATTTCTTTCCCGTGGCGCTCGGGCGCGCTCTAGCAAGCCACGTTTTCATGTCGAAACGGCACGTGCCCTTATTGCGGAAGAGCCTCCGCTTCGTAACACCACAGAACTTAAGCGTGCCGCTATTTCTCGATTGGGAAAGAAGTGCGTTGACGTGATCGACGCCTCGTTCTCATACGGGCAGAACAAGGTTCTTGATGATGTTACCTGGATGATCGGTCCTGGTGATCGCTATGGCCTTTTGGGTGCGAACGGTGCTGGCAAATCGACGTTGCTCGATATCGTTCAGGGCAAGCTCCGCCCTCAAACGGGCCGCGTGAAAATTGGAAAAACCGTGAAATTCGCTTTCCTTTCCCAGAAGCTCGAAGAACTGGAAAAGCTGAAGGGCGATCGCGTTCGCGAGGTTCTTTCTCGATACAACGCTCGTTACATGATAGATGGCAAGGAAGTTTCCCCTGCTCAGCTGCTTGAGCAGTTGGGATTCACCAATGCTCATTTGAATATGCCGGTCGAAACGCTTTCCGGTGGCCAGAAGCGCCGTTTGCAGTTGATGCTGATTCTGCTTGATTCGCCAAACGTGCTTATCCTTGACGAGCCCAGCAATGACCTTGATACCGATATGACTGTGGCTATGGAAAATCTGCTCGATACCTGGCCGGGCACGTTGATCGTGGTAAGTCACGATCGCTACCTGATGGAACGCGTAACCGATGATCAGTTCGCGCTTATCGACGGCAAGCTCACGCATTGTCCTCGTGGTGTGGACGAGTACCTTGAATTGCTTGAAGAAGACCGTAGGGCCCAATCGAGCAAGACGACAAACGCATCAAAGCAGGGTAGTGCTGCTCAGCCTCAGGCCCAATCGGGGCTTTCTGCCGCCGAGGTTCGAGAGCTTAAAAAGCAGGCACGCTCCATCGAGAACAAGATGAAGACTCAGGAAAAGAAGCTCGCCCAGGCCAAGGAGGATCTGCTGAAGGTTGATCCTTATGACTATCAGGCATTAGGTGAAGCGCAGGCGGGTATTCACGAGCTCGAACAGCGCATTGAATCGCTGGAAGAGGAATGGCTGCTAGTGGCTGAGCAAATGGAAGGTTAGCCTGCTGCGTGCCCACGGTGGGAAATGCCGTTTCTTTTCACGCGACTGGGCTTGCGGTAGAGTTGTTTTCAGCGTAATTCGTCCAATGAATGGGCGTTTGCGAGCATGGCTCGCGTGATGGGAAGGGTTGTATGGACGCGGTAACTCGTATTTCCGGCTCTACAAGGCTGGTGGGTCTTATTGGCTCACCCGTAACGTATTCTGGCTCGCCGGCTATCCACAATGCTGTGTTTGAGAAGATGGGCTACGATTACGCCTTTGTTCCCTTCAACGTGAAACCAGAGAACTTGGAATCGGCTGTGCGTGGCATGGAGGCGCTTGGCTTTTTGGGCTATAACGTAACGGCACCGTATAAGAATGCCATCGTCCCTTATCTTCATGAAATTTCTCGGACGGCAGAAATTATGGGCGCGGTAAGCACTGTGGTAATTCAGAATGGCCGTTCTTTGGGCGACAACGCCGACGGTGCCGCTTTTATGCGCAATTTGGTACTGAATGGCATCAATGTGCGCGGAAAGAAGATAACCGTGTTGGGTGCTGGTGGCGCAGCTTCCGCCGTTGCTGTCCAGGCGGCGCTCGATGGAGTGGCGCAGATCGATGTGTTCAATAGGAAGGAGTCGTATCTGCAAAGGGGATATGATCTGATCGATCGATTACACGGGTATTCTCCCTGTGAGATTTCCCTTTATGCTCTTTCCGACGAAGATCAGCTAAGGGCATCGCTTGCCGAATCAGCCCTGGTGGTAAATACAACCACCGTGGGGTATCCCGATGATCCCGGCTGTCTTCTGACGGCGGATATGTTGCGACCCGAGCTTATCGTGGCGGATCTGGTGTACAACCCCCGCAACACCGAACTCATACAGCTGGCGCGTTCCTGCGGCTGTAAAACCGTTGACGGCGCTGGCCCCTTTGTGCAGCAGGCGGCAATTGCCGAGCGTCTTTGGCTGGGTCGTGAAATGCCCGTCGCCCTGCAAGTGGGCAAGATGACGCAAAAGGCTGGCTGCCGCTGGTTTCGCGGTGCATAGAATGAAAAAGCCCGTTCAATGAACGGGCTTGGAAATTCTGGCGGAGGAAGTAGGATTTGAACCCACGGTGCCTTGCGGCACAACGGTTTTCAAGACCGCCGCATTCAACCACTCTGCCATTCCTCCGAATCGGTAGGGATTAGGATAGCATAACTTGGTGGTGAGGTATGGAGCTCATTTCTTCAGATGCACAAGATATTGAATTCATGCGTCTGGCAATTGCTGAAGCGCGCAAGGCGGAATTGCTTGACGAAGTGCCCATCGGCGCAGTGGTGGTGCGCGACGGAGGGGTAATTGCCGCTGCATATAATCGCCGCGAGACGGACGCCGACCCTGCCGGCCATGCGGAATTCCTTGCAATGAAACAAGCCTCAAACAAATTAGGCGTTTGGCGTCTGTCGGGGTGTACGGTGTACGTTACGCTTGAGCCATGCATCATGTGCGCGGGGCTTATGCACCAGGCGCGCATCGATCGTTGTGTGTTTGGTGCATTTGATCCGAAGGCAGGTGCGTTAGGTTCGCTGTATCAGGTGAATGCCGACGAGCGGTTGAACCATGTGTTCGAGGTAACGCCTGGAGTATGCGAAGAGGATTGCGCATCGTTGCTGCAAACGTTTTTTCGCGAAAAACGCAAGCGCAATAAAGCAAGAAAGGTCGCAGCGCGCGCCGAGGAAGCAAATGAGCCCGCTGCTGCGATAAACGAGTAGAACAATAAAGAATCGAATCAGGATGGTGCTTCTGCATGAGGCTTGAAGGTTTGCCAATGAAAAACGTTACAAAGATCATTTCGCCTGCAAAGGTGAACCTGGTTTTGGCTGTGGGTGAAAAGCAGGAAAGCGGGTTCCATGAGGTGCAAACCATTATGCACTCGCTTGCCTTGCACGACACGCTTTCCATGCGTCGTTTCGATGACGAGGGTTCGGGCGATGGCCTTCAGGTGATGCTGAAGTGCGAAAGTTCTTTTACCATCGACCCTCTTTTGATCAAGGCCGAGGAAAACATCGCCTACAAGGCTGTGGTTGAGCTGGCAAAGGCTTTGGGCCGCACGCAGGATGAAACCATCGAAATGATTCTCAACAAGGTAATTCCTGCCGAAGCGGGCTTGGGCGGCGGCTCTTCCAATGCGGCCGCTGCGTTGGTCGGTGCGGCAACGCTGTGGGGCGTTGGCATGGAAGATGAGCGTGTGCAGGAAGTGGCATCGCGTTTGGGCGCTGATGTTTCCTTCTTCCTGAAAGGTGGTTGCGCGCGTCTTTCGGGTAAGGGCGACGTGTTCGAGGCTCAGCTTGAGCCCCGTTCTGGCTTCGTTCTGCTTGTTCGCCCCGATGCTGGCGTATCTACGGGTAAGGCCTATGCGGCGTTTGATGAAGATCCTGTTTTACCCAGTTCAGAGTATCTTTCGTCGATTGCAGCTTTGGATGCTGCGGCTGATGTTTCCCTGTACAACAACCTCGAAAAGGCTGCTTGTTCGGTAACGCCGGTGGTTGCTCAAGTCCTTGAGTGGGGAAGGGCTGCTGCTGGCGAGGAAAATGTGGTGCTGTGCGGAAGCGGTTCGGCGGTGTGCTGCATTTTCGATAGCTACCAGGCGGCGTGTGAGGCTTCGGTTGAGGCGCGCAAGCATGAATGGTGGACGCGCGTAACGTCTTTCTCTCCATTGGGCGCTGCCATTATGGAGGCTTTATAATAGAAGCATCGAGTAATTCGAGGCAAGGTGGCGAAAATCACCAGTGGTTTTCCCGCATCATAGCAGCGCGTCTGCGGGCGTGGCTGCGCGAGAAACGCTAGGAGCAAGTTATGGAAGCAATTATTGCAATCGTTGTTGTGGTGGTGATTCTGGCCATCGTCCTTATTGCCCTGTACAACAACCTCGTTCAGCTGCGCAACCGTGTTGACAATGCTTGGTCGCAAATTGATGTTCAGCTGCAGCGCCGTTTGGATCTTATTCCCAATTTGGTGGAAACGGTGAAGGGCTATGCTGCCCATGAAAGCGGTACGCTCCAAAAGGTAACCGAAGCGCGTTCTGCGGTATGCAACGCTACGACGCCCGAGCAGAAGATGGCTGCCGATAACTTCCTTTCGGGTACGCTGAAGAGCTTATTCGCGGTTTCTGAGGCTTATCCCGACTTGAAAGCAAATGCTAATTTCCAGCAGCTGCAAGCTGAGATCTCCGCTACGGAAGACAAAATCAGCTACATGCGCCAGAGCTACAACGATACGGTTATGAAGTACAACAGTGCGATTCAGACGTTCCCTGGAGTGCTGGTTGCCGGCCTTTTCAAGTTCACTGCGCGTGAAAACTTCGATGCCAATGCGGCTGCTTCGGCTGCGCCGGTTGTTTCCTTTGGCCAGGGCAACGATGCTGCGCAGGCTCCCTTGGTAAACATGGGAACCGCCCCTAAAGATCCGTCGGATACGCCTTCAGTGAAATAGGGCATCCAGCGGAGCTTTCTGCTAACATCCTATTTCCAATAAAACCTGATCGATACTTTTTACTGGGCATCGATGGATGATAAAGACGCCGCCTATGTGGGCGGCGTCTTTGCTTTGGTGTAACTATCTTCCGGCTGCCGGTTTGTGAGCGTCGGCAGCGTTTTGGCAAATTGACCAAGGCTATCTTGCCAAAACAGCGGGGTTTCCTGAGTGATTCGGTGCCGAATGCGAAATCGGGGTCAGTTGCGCAATAAAGTGCCTGTTTGCCATTGAGTCGTCTAAAATGAAAAAAGCCCGTTCGAAATGAACGGGCTCGATATACGGTGGCGGGGCACTCGCTACTTATAGCGAACACCATGGTGCACGTCACGGCCTGGGGTTTCGTCGCGTGCGTTGGTCTCCCTACGCCTGCGGCATGACTTCCTGCTCGCCGTTCTCGTCGAGGTACGGCATGAGGAACACGCCGCCCTGCTCGGTGGTCAGCAGCAGGTACTCGCGGTTGCGCTCGTCGCACACGATTTCCTGGCCGACGTGCTCGGGCAGGTCATACAAGGGGCCGTCGGTGCGGGCGGGCAGCACGGTCATGTCCTGCGCGCCCATGGCCTTGGATGTGCAGCTGACTGCGCCCAGGATGATGAGCAGCAGAAGGACCGCCAGGACGAGCGGACCGCACCCGCCGCGTTCCTCGTCTGCGGGACTCGGGTACGGCATGGCTACGCCTTCACGAGGAAGTCGTCGGCCTCGGGCTTGCCCGTTGCCTTGCCCACCGCGATGTAACGGGTGTGCCCGCTGTACGACGTGTAGCGGCCCCAAACATAGCCGTCCGCGATCTTGTACCAGTCGTCCAGCACCACGGTCCCGCCCGCGTCGTAATGCGTCACCTCGTTGCCGCCAAGCCCTGGGGCGTCGCGCACGCGCAGCCAGTCGACCGTGCAGCGGTAGGTGCCGCCGAAGCCCTGCCCGGCATGCTCGCCCTCGGGCTGCGTCTGCTCGCCCGTGGGCGGTTCGCCCGGGTCGGTGCCGTCCACCATGGCGTCGTACCATTGCTGGGCGCGTGCCATGTAGCGGTTGTGGTAGCTCGTGCCCTCCTTGAGCGGGCCGGGGCAGCTCGTCGCGCTGAAGTGGCAGTGGGGGAACACGTTCACCATCCATTCAGGTCGCCCCAGTCCGTAGAACTTGTGGATGGCCGCCAACAGGTGAGCGCCGCTCTCAAGACACGCGTCGGTGATGGAATCGCCCTGGTTGGCGTGCTCGATGCCGATGCTCTTGCAGTTCGCGTCCCAGTTGCCCGCGTGCCAAGCCGTGTCGGCGTCCCACACGAGCTGGCCGATGATGCCGTCGCTCTGCACCTGGTACTGTGCCGACGCCTCGCGGGACTGCCAGGTGTTGTAGCAGTCCTCAACGGACAGGTCGCCCGCGTTGTAGTGCAGCACGGTGAACTGCAGCGTTCGCCCGCTGCGGCCCTTGGTGAAGTGCGTGGACAGGATGCGGTTCACGTCCGCTTTCAGGTTCTCGAAGTCCATGGCGCTACTCCTTCCCGCCCACGGTCACGCCCAGCAGGGCGTCGAGCCACTTGGACGTGATGCCCACGGACTTGAACAGCGTGTAGGCCGCCTGGACTCCGCCCACGACGGCGAAGGCGCACGTGACCCATGCGCCTGGGTCTGCGGGCACGCCGCCCACCAGGCCGGTCACGATGCCCGCCAGGAGCGAGCACGCCAGCGCCAGGACGCGCGCCGCCTTGCCGGTCATTGCCTCGGTCTTGATCAGCTGCACCGCGAACGGCACGACGAGGGACAGCACGATGGCCGCCCCGGCTTGCATGATTGTCATGATTCTCTCCTTTAGTTGCTTGCATGATTGTCATGATTCTCTCCTTTAGTTGCTTGCTTCCTTGTCGTACAGCAGGTCCACTCGGTCGCAGATATGGTCCACCTTGGCCGCCATGCCCTGGCTGCGCGCCTGGCTGTTGGCGAGGTCGGCGTGCAGCACCTCGTTGGACGTGGCCACGGACTCCATGAGCGTCTTCATGGCCTCCATGAGCGAGTTGCTGCGCTCCATCTGCGCGGCGATGCGGCCCTCCATCTGCGAGCGCTCGCGGTCGCGCTGCGCGCGCTCGGCAACCTCGGCCTGCTTGCGCTCCTCGCGCTTCACGTCCAGGCCGGCCTTGCGCTCGTTCTGCTTTCGGAACTCCTCCAAAAACTGTCGGCCGAAGTAGAACAGGATGAGCGCCAGGAGCACGCCGCCCAGCCACCCCGGGCCGTACGGCGCGAACAGCTCTAGAACTTCCACGCCTACTCCTTCTTGGACGCCTTGATGGCCTCCATCTCCTTCTTGGTGATCTTGCCCGCCTGCAGCAGCTGCTCCAGGCTCTCGTCGTTGTAGAAGCCCGCCAGGTACCATTTCTGGACGCGTTGGGCGTATCGGCTCAGCTTCACGGCCACCTACTCCACCTCCCCGGGTGCGGTCTCGTCCTCATCGTCGCCCGGCAGCTCCACGTCCGCGCAGGCCGCCACCAGCTCGGTCAGCGCTTCCTGGCGCTCGATGCGGCTGGCCAGGTTCTCCTGCTCGCGCGCGGCGGCCAGGTCGTCCGGGGCCTTCTTGATGTTCAGCATCGGCTACTCCTTCCATAGTCCCTTGTACCAGGCGTCGCAGCGCCTGATGAGCCTGAAGCTGTCGCCCTTGCCCGCGTGGTTGCGCCATGCTCGGTAGCTCTCGTCGACCTCGGCGCGCATGATGCGGCCGTTGCGACTCAGCCTCGCCATCTTCGCTATGCGGCGGCGCATGTCCTTGACGTTCGACGGCTTGACGAACATGAGGGCCTTCCCCGTGTCGGTCAGGTGGAAGTCGAAGCCCAGGAACGGCACGCCGTCCCGCAACGGGTACACGCGCGATTTCTTCGGGTTCAGCTCGAAACCCAGGTTATGCAGGGTGTCGCCGAACGCTTCCAGGGCGCGCTCGGCCTCCTCGCGGGTGGGCAGGATGGCCACGGCGTCGTCCATGTACCTGATGCCCATGAGGTCCTTGGCCATGTGGTCCAGCGGGTCCAGCACGCTGATGCCCGCGATCTGTATCATCTGGCTGCCCGGGTTGTATCCGACCTCGCCCGGGTACTGGTTGCGCATGACGGCCCTGGCCATGGCCATGATCTCCGGCGGCAGCTTGCGGGCGAACGCCGCTTCGGCCGTCTCGTGCCGCATGTTCGGGTAGTAGCCCGCCACGTCCATCTGGCATACCCAGCCGTTCGGCCCGTTCTTGCGGTAGTGGCGGCGCATGAACTCCTTCAAGCGCTCGCGGGCGTAGTCGGTGCCCTTGCCCTTCCGGCATGCCGCGTTGTCCGATATGAAGCCGCGCACCATGCGGGGGTAGATGCTGTTGTCGTTGAGGCTGCGCTGGAACACGCGGTCGGCGAAACCCACGCTCACGATGGTGCGGCGCTTCGGCCTTGTTATATCGAACTCGCGCGTCTTGCCGCAGCGGAACGTGCCGTCCTGCAGCTTGCGGCTCATGGCCAGCGTGCGCTCTGACAGGTTCAGCATGTAGCTGGCGGCGCTGTCTTTCCATATGACGCCGCGCCGGCACTTCTTGGCGCTCTCCCTCAAAGCGAGGAACCCGACGACGCCGTCCAGCTCGCCGGGTTCCAGTTGTGGTGTGGGTCCGGGGCGCGCGATAGCCGCCCGCGTTCCAGCCGCGTCGGCGTCGCCCCGGCGTTGTTCGGCCCTCTCGGGCTCGGGGTCGCGGCTCCCCGCGCCGGTTTCGCCCCGCTCCGCGGCTGCGCCGCAGGCTTCGGTGGGGCTTTCGCCGGTTCGGTCGGGAGCACAGCGCAGCGCGTTCTGCGCGTTGTTGTTGTTGACGTTGCCCGACGTGTTCACGATGAACGTGTTGTTGCCGTTGTTGCGATTAGCGGAACGCGTCCAGACGTTCTGTTCAGCCGCGGCCCCGGCTATCACAGACGCCCGTATCTCTTGGCGTCGGATGCCCTCCATGCGGCGATCTCCTCGCGGAGGTCCACCACCTTGCCCGTCCAGTAGACGGCCCTGCGCTCAGACAGGTGCATGACGTCCCATGCGAGGTCGATGAGGAAAAGCAGCTCGCGGCAGCACGTTATGGCCATGTCCTGCAGGCGGCGCCGCTCGGCGTACAGCTGCGCGTCCTGGCGCACGCGGATGTTGTTGGCACACCATATGAAGCGCGCTATGTCGAGCGCCGCCGCCTTTATCTTGTCCGTGACGGCGGACTGCTCCGGCTTGAACACCTTCTCGTTCGCCGTGATCTTCAGCACGTACTCCACGAGGTTGCAGGCGTTCACGAACACTTCGAGCTTGCTTTTCTTCCTCAACCTTTTAGGTACCGACAAAGCGGCCTCCTTTTCGAACAGGGGGCGGGCGGTGGCCCGCCCCGGATTGGCATCGATGGCTAGATGGCGCGGGCGGGAGCACAGCGCAGCGCGCTCTGCGCGCCGTAGTTGCCGACGTTGCCCGACGCGTACACGACGAACGTGGTGCTGCCGTTGGGGCGAGTAGCGGAACGCGTCCAGACGCTCTGCGGGCTGGTCTTGCCGTTGATGGCGTACGTGATCAGCTGCGGGTATGTCTTCCACAGCGCCAGCGGCGCGCCGGACTCGGCGATGCGCGCCCAGTACTCCCAGGCCTCGCCCTCCTTGCCGTTCATTCCGCTCTCGTTGCGAGCCAGGAAGTGCTCCTCCAGGCTCGGCAGGAACACGAGGTCGTAGGTGGTGTCCAGCACCGGCTTGTTGTCCGTGCCCTCCTCGCAGTACGGCGCGCCGGTGACAACCTTCACGCGGCGCATCGCGGCCAGCTCGGCCACGGCCAGCAGATGGTCCAGGCTCATAAGCTCGGCCTCGCCGCCCAGGCGCTCGGCGGCCTTCTTGACCTTCTTCAGGCCCTTGCGGCGGGCGGCCTTCTCGACCTTCTGCGGCTCCACGCCCAGCAGCAGGGCGCGCTGCACGCCGCGGCTGCGCTCCACCTCGTTGAGCGGCTTCTTGTCGTCGGTGGCCAGCATCGCCAGCGCGGCGTCCGCGTCGGCCCAGTCCTCGCACACCACCGCGTCGAACTCCTCGGTGCCGGCCATGGACATGGCGCGCCAGCGTCGCTCGCCGTCCACGATGCGGTACACGCCGCCGTCCTGCACGAGCAGCGGCGGGTTCAGCGGCTCGCCGGGGCGGGCCGGGTTCAGCTCCAGGCTGGCCGCCAGGGCGTCCAGGTCGCCCATGTCCTCGCGGGGGTTGCCCTCGTCGGGGTAGACGTCGATGGTCTTAACTCGTTTGAGTTGCATATGCCCTCCTATCAGGCAAAACTCGGAAAGTGTCATTGATTCGGGATTTTCTCGCGCATGCGCTCCACGCGCCGGCGCTTCGCCTTGAGCACGCGGGTGAGCCGCTTCACGTCCCACTCCTCCATGCTCCGCGCCCACAGGTCGCGGGCCTTCGCCGCGCGGTACGCGTCCATGCCGGACACGTCGGGCTCGGGCGGCTTCGGCGGCGCCGCCGACCAGGTGCGCGACTCCGTGCGCTGGTACGTGGCGCGGTCGGCCTGCGGCAGCCTGGCCATGGCCTCGGCTGCGTCCGCGTCGGCCTTCGCCACCAGCTCCCGCAGCTCGCAGGGCCGGCACATGCCGCTCTTGCGCACCGCCGTGCGGGCCATGCCGCACCTCGGGCAGGTCCGGGCGCACGCGGGCTCCCAGCAGCGCAGGGACAGGCCCATGCGCTTGGCCTTCTGCTTCACGCCCTCGTTGGAGCGTCTGAGCGCCAGCGCGATCTCGCGGCGGGGGACGCGCCCGGCCATCTCGCGCAGCCTGCGCTCCTCGGCCACGGTCCACGGACGGAGCCTCTCGCCCGCCCGCATCAGAACGGCCCGCCATGGCGTTCGTAGAACCACACGCCGTGCGCGAACGCGCTGCGCAGGTGCTCGTTGGTCACGAGGCGCTGGCAGCCCTCCAGCACCTCCTTGCCCTGCATGACCGCGTCGGCGGCCCATGCGGCGTTCCCGCGCGCCCTGGGGTTGAGCACCTTGGCGCTCAGCTGGATGGCGAACGGCTCGCCGGCCTTGTGCAGGTGCGCGGTGAGCGAGCCCACCAGCCACGGCGTCTGGTGGCTCATGCTCATGTGGCCGCGGCCGCCCTGCTGCTGGTAGCCTTCGAGCACCACGAGGTCGTGCGGGTGCTCGGCCAGGAAGCGCTCAAGCTGGCGCCAGATGGACTCGCAGCGCTCGTCCAGCAGGTCGTTGTCGCCCCTCACGCCCTTCGGGAACCCGATGGTGCGCGAGTCGATCACGCGGCGCTCGTCCATGTACACGATGCCCGTGTGCAGGCAGCCCGGGTCGACGGCCACGATGGCCCCTAGCGCGCCCATGCGGCCTCGCCCTCCCGGTACTCGTACACCGCCGCCGCGTAGCCGCGGTCGTAGGCCTGCGCCTCGGCCTCGGCCTTGGACGCGGCGATGCCGTGCGCCTGGCCGTCCAGGTACGCCTTGTGGCACATCTGGCCGGTCAGCAGCGCCATGAGCAGCACGGCCGCCGCCGCGAATGCCAGCACGGCGTTGGCGTTCGCGGCCGCCTTGGCGTATACTCGCCCGGTCACGCCCCCGCGGGCATGGCTTCCGGCTGCGCGGGCTTGCTTGCAGGCTTCTCCCGCGCGGCCTTCCACCTCTCGAACTCCTCCTCGACGCCCGGCTGCGCCAGCGCGGCGCGCACGGAGCCCATCAGAACCTCCCGCCGCAGCTTGCGCACGGCCCTCTGCGTGGCATCCTCGCCCATAGTCGATGATCACCGCCATCCCTGCTCGTCCTCCCCGTCGTCCAGCAGCTGCTCCATGGTCACGCCCAGGACCTCCGCCAGCTTCCTCAGCTTCGGCACGCTGGCCACGGTGCACCCGCGCTCCCAGCTGCTGACCATGGTCGTGCTCGAAGCGCCCACGGCCACCGCCAGCTGCATCTGGGTCATGCCCAGCGCCTTGCGGCGCTCCTTCATCAGCTTCCCGTTCACTACTCCTCTTCCTCCTTCTCCTTCTCGTCGTACGCGGGGCTGGCCACCAGGTCCGTGAAGTCGGTGGCCCAGCCCTTGCCGTTCACCTGGAAGCGCACCGAGCTGTACAGGTTGTACTGGGTGCGCCCCAGCTCGAACATCGCCTTCATGTCGGCCTCCATGAGGACGATGCGGGACGGGTCGAAGCCCCACTGGGCGTGGATGCGGCGCTTGAGGCTGCCGTGCGTCTCCTCCATGCATCCGTTCTCGGCCTCCTCGAACTCGAGGCCCACGCGCTGCTTCTCGTACGCCGCCATCAGCGCGTCCCAGAACGTTTTGTCTTCCTTGCTTGCCATTGCTTCTCCTCTCGGTCGGTGCCAAACGTGTACTTGTTCGCCGTTTGTCGGTGTCTGGCACGTGATGAATAGTAAACACTGCTTGCGTACTAGTCAAGCACAAATTACGAAATTATAATTACGTGTTGTGTACTAGGCGGATTAACGGGGGTGAGTGCGTTGCTGTATGAGCTGAAAAGCATCAGGAAACGCTCGGGCTTGAAACAGGAACAGGCAGCGGAGCAGCTTCACGTGCCGCTGGGTACGTACAGAAACTGGGAACAGTGCAAAAACGCGCCGAAAAGCGCCACAGAGCTAAAGCGCGTAGCTGACTTCTTCGGAGTATCGGTCACTGATCTGTTTGGGGATGACTTGGCGGAGCCTGGCGCGATTGCCCAGGCGATGGGGATACCGGATGAACCAACTCAGCCGCGGCAGGTTATACGAGTGGTCGACAAACGGTTACAGAACATCGAGGACGCCTACGACTCCATGAACGAGAACGGGCGCCATATCCTGCACAGCGTGGCCACGTCGCTGGCGAAGGACCCCGCGAACGCGGCGGAGGAGGGCTAGCCGTGGCCAACGCCGTCATATACGCCAGGTACAGCAGCGCGGGCCAGCGCGAGGAGTCCATCGAGGACCAGGTGCGCGTGTGCCGCCAGGCCGCCGAGCGCGACGGGCTGCGCGTCGCCCGCCTGTACCACGACGACGCCACCACGGGCCGGTCCGCCGAGGGGCGCGACGGGTTCCTGCGCATGGTCGCCGACGCCGGCAGCGGGCTGTTCGACGTCGTGTACGTGTACAAGCTGGACCGCTTCGCGCGCAACCGCTACGACGCGGCCGTGTACAAGGCCAAGCTGCGCCGCTGCGGCGTGGAGCTGCGCAGCGCCACGGAGGCCGTCGGCGAGGGGCCGGAGTCCATCCTGCTGGAGTCGATGCTGGAGGGCCTGGCCGAGTACTACAGCGTGGCCCTGGCGGAGAACGTCAAGCGCGGCCAGCTGGGCAACGCCATGAAGTGCAAGCACAACGGCGTGCGCACGTACGGCTACGACCTGGGCGAGGACGGGTACTACCATGTGAACGAGGAGGAGGCGGCGGTCGTGCGCCGCATCTACGGCATGTACGCTGACGGCGCGAGCATGCCCGACATATGCCGCGCGCTGCCCCAGGCGCGCACGAAGATGGGACGCCCCATCACCGTGGGCTTTCTGGCCAAGTGCCTGCGGCTGGAGAAGTACAAGGGCGTGTACAGCTACGGCCAGACGCGCGTGGAGGGCGGCATGCCCGCCATCGTCGACGCCGAGCTGTTCGACCGGGTGCAGGGGATGCTCGCGTCCCGCAAAAGGAGGAGGAGGTCCACGATGGACTATCTGCTGACGGGGAAGCTGTTCGACGCCGAGGGCCACCGCTACCAGTCCAGCAGCGGCCACGGGAAGTCCGGCCGCAAGTACACGTACTACCGCTGCCCGGCGACGGGCCACCAGGTGCCGCAGCACGTGCTGGAGGGCGCCGTGGCCAAGGCGGCGGCGGACGTGATCGCCGCCGACGACGGGGCCGTGGAGTCCATCGTGGCCATGCTCATGGCCGCGCAGTCCGAGGAGATGGCCGACACGCTGGCCGCGCTCGACGCCACCAGGAAGCGCCTGGAGCAGAACGGGCGCGAGCAGGAGCGCGTGGTCGACCTGGCGACGAGGACCGGCGCGGTGGACGCGGTGGCCGCGAAGCTGGAGCGCCTGGCCGCCGAGAAGGCGGAGCTGGAGCTGGCCCTGGCCGAGATGGAGCTGGACGCGGCGCTCGTGGACGAGGACCAGGCGGAGTTCTGGGTGCGCCGCCTGATGGGCCGCTCCGACCCGCTGGAGGCCGTGCGCCTGTTCGTGGACCGCGTGGTGGTGGACCGCGAGCGCGGCGAGCTGCGCATCTCGTTCACGTTCGACGGGGCAAAAAACGACCCCCACCAGGATGGCCCTGATGGGGGTTCGCGTAAGTATCCGGTGGCGGAGAGCTGGGGATTCGAACCCCAGATACGCTTTTGGCGTATACTCGCTTAGCAGGCGAGCACCTTCGGCCTCTCGGTCAGCTCTCCGTATATGCGAATTGAAATGATAACCTGCCCGCCCTCATCTTGCAAGGAGAAGAGCAGTGCAAAACCATGCTTTCATCAAAAAAAATCGCCAAAATGGTCAATTCGCCACACTTGTGGTCGAAAATCAGGTCAAAAGCAGCTTTGGCAAGGGCGTAGCCCTTGCTGTTGCAGTTTTGGCGCTGGCGTTTGCCTGCCTTTGCTTCACGCCGCAGCAGGCTCATGCAAAGTCATACGAAATGCCGCATACCACCATCAATGCAACGGTGCAGCCTAACGGCGACTTGCATGTGGTTGAGCAGCGCACGTTTGATTTCAGCGGTACTTTTACGGCGGTATGGTGGAACTTCGATAGCTTGCCTTCTGGTTCCGACATCAAGATCAACAGCGTAAGCATGGGCTCTTCGGCGAAGTCTCTCTCGGAATTTCCCAGCGTACCTTTCCAGCTTGATTGGCGTGAGTCGGGCGGTCCTGGCGGCGACGCTTACTCGTTCGATAAGCCCAAGAACACCGTTTATGTGTTCTTCTCAGTGGAAGACGAAGCGGATGTTGTGCAGCTGGACTACACCGTAACCAAGGCTGCGCAGGCATACTCCGATGTGGGAGAGCTGTACTGGCAGTTTGTGGGCAGCGGCTGGGCTGAAGACTCCAGTGATGTGACCATGACGCTGAACCTTCCCATCGCTTCGGGGGCCAAGGTTACGGCGGGTGAAAATGTGCGCGCGTGGGGCCATGGCCCCCTGGATGCTACGGTTGCCATCAATGATGACGGCACAGTAAGCTACAGCGTTCCTCACGTAAACGCAGGTTCCTATGCAGAAGCGCGTGTGGTGTTTCCCGTTGAGTGGCTGTCGGGCATAGTTTCCGGAGCCGACAACATGCACGAATCTACCGCTCGCCTCGATACCGTTCTTTCCGAAGAGCAGACATGGGCAGATCGCGCCAATGCGCAGCGCGCGCTCTCGCTCGGGTTGCTTATTGTGGTAATCCTTATTTGCTTGGCGTTGCTGGTATGGGGCGTTCGTTCCTTTGTCCGCTACGGCAAAGAGCTCAAGCCTACGTTCGAAGATGAGTATTGGCGCGATGTACCGGAAGCTGGCGCTCACCCTGCTGTGATCGGTCGTTTGTGGACCTTCGATAAGGAAAGTTCAACCGATTTCACGGCAACCATCATGCATCTTGCCAATGCTGGTGCGATCTTGATCAACAAGGGTTCATACGAACAGGGTGGTGTCATTCGAAAGAAGCAAGTCGATGACTACTACCTTACGCGTGTCCCTCAGGTAGAGCTTTCGCTCAATAGCACGATTGACCGCAAGGCTATGTCATTCCTGTTCGATACGGTAGCGCAAGGCCAGCCTTCGCTGTGGTTGGGAACCATCAAAGCGTATGCCGAGAGTAACCCCGAAGAATTCAACGAAGCCATGTCCGATTGGCAGGGTTTGGTAACTTCGCATGTGATAACAGCCGAGTACTTTGAAAGCTACTCGAAGTCGAAGCGCTTCCGTATGCTTTCGGTGGCAATTGCGCTGATACTGGGATGTTTTATCATCGCGTGTATCTTCGAGAACTTCCTCGTTCTCGTTCCCGGCATCATCACGGGAGTGGCTCTTATTGTAGTTTCTCGTTTCATGGAGCGCCGCACGCAGAAAGGCGCCGATGTCTATGCGCGCTGCAAAGGACTGCGTAAATGGCTTACAGAATTCTCTGCGTTGGATGAACGCCCTGCCGCCGATGTGAAGGTATGGGGCGAATTCATGGTGTATGCCTATCTGTTCGGCGTAGCTGAACAGGCTATTGGTGAGCTACGCAAGAAGGTGCCCGAGATGTTCCAGCTGAATAACGATGAGGCGCTGGACAGCTCGTATGTGCCATGGTGGGGGCTGTATACCTCGACTTACTATGCGAATACCACCATGCCCGATCTTGGCTCGATGCTGAACACGTCGGTATCGGAATCTATCCAGGCAGTGCAGTCGGCGCTTTCGGGCGATTCCTCCGATGGCTCTGGCGGCGGCGGTGGATTCTCCAGCGGCGGCGGTGGCGGCTTTGGCGGCGGCGGTGGTGCCCGCTAGGGTTTGCCTGCTTGTGGCTTTCCGCCTGTGGTTCTGGCTGGTCTGGTGCGAAGGGCGGCTGCTGTTCGCTGCGATTGAAGGCGGGATGCATGCTGGGAATGCCCGATTGCGGTCAGGCTGCCTTAGGAGATCTGTTGCCGATAACGGCGATTACGCCGCCGATGGGAATGCTGGGCAGGTGCCTATCGGGTATTCTGCAGCGGGAAGCCGTATTGCTCCTAGATCGAGTCAGTGCCGTGCAATTGCCCCTTGCGGGGAGCGGCTTGGTTATAATGGGCACTTATGATTGCTCTTTCTGAAATACCTTCATGGGTTTATAAAATACTGTTGGTTTTGGCCGCAATGATTTGGGGCTTCAGCTTCGTGGTCATGAAGGATGTGGTCGCGGTTATGCCGCCGGCGTGGCTTTTGGGCATCCGCTTCACGTTGGCGGGCTTCATTCTTCTTTTTATTCTGCGTAAGCGGGTGAAGGCCCATTTCTCAAAGCGCGCCTTGGGCGCGGGCATGGTGCTAGCAGTGTTCGATTTTTCAGCATTCCTGGCGCAAACCGTAGGTCTACAGCATACAACGCCGGGCATCAACGCATTTCTTACTGCAACGTATTGCGTCGTGGTTCCGTTTGCCTGGTGGGTCCTTATGCGTAAGCGCCCCTCCTTTTTCAATATAGGGGCTGCTGGCATTGCCGTTGTGGGTATTTGGCTGGTTTCGGTTACTACATCAGGGCAGACATTTTCCATTGGCTTTGGCGAATCCCTGACAATGGTCAGCTCGGTTTTGTTTGCGGTTCACATCGTCTTTGTGTCCAAGTTCACTGAAAAGCACGACGCACTGATGCTCACGGTGTTCCAATTCATCACCGAAGGTTGTTTCGGATGCATCGTTGGTGCAGTCACGGAAACGCTTCCCACGGCTGCGGTGATAACGCCTACCATTGTTGGTCAGATGGCCTTTCTCATCGTGTTCGCGTCGATCATCGCGTTTGGCATCCAGAACGTTTCACTCGCGTACGTTAACCCCTCGCAGGCAGCGTTGCTTCTTAGCTTGGAATCGGTATTTGGCGTGCTGTTCTCCGTTCTGCTGTACGGAGAGGTTATGACGAGCCGTTTGCTGGTCGGATTTGCGTTGATTTTCGTAGCCATCTTGGTGAACGAGGTGGTGGCTCCGAGGGTTGAAGCGAAACGTGCTATAGTTGCTTTCGGTAGAGATAAATGGAAAGAGGACGGGCCTCATGACTAACACCACCGAGAACATCATCCTTATTGGCATGCCGGGCGCTGGCAAGTCAACCTTGGGCGTTGTTTTGGCGAAGATCCTTGGCTATGAATTCATCGATGCCGACTTGCTTATTCAGGGCAAGCTCGACAAGACGCTGCAGAAGATTATCGATGCATGCGGTCCTGATGGCTTTATCGAAGTGGAAAATGAAGTGCTGTGCACGCTTTCCACGAGCCATGCCATTATTGCTACGGGTGGTTCTGCTGTCTATTCTGACGAGGCCATGAAGCATTTGTCCTCTATCGGCACGGTTGTATACCTGCAGGTTTCCTACGAAGAGCTGGAAAACCGTCTAGGCGGCCTTCATGAGCGCGGCGTCGTTATGAAGAACGGTATTGGTATGAGCTTGGCCGACCTGTACGAGGAGCGCGTGCCCCTGTACGAAAAGTACGCCGACCTTACTATCGACATCAACGGCCTTTCGGTTCGCGATGCGGCACGAAAGCTCGTCGATCAAATCTCTATGCTGTAAAGTTTGGCGCCGGTCATAAACCGGCGCTTTTTTGTTTTATCGGGTTTTGTTCCAGGTTGGTGGGGTACGGTGATTGCCTTTCTGGGCGGTTGCGCATCGCCGAGGACTTCAGGTTTCTGGCAAGCTGGCTCACATGCCGTCAGGTAAACGGCAGGCCCCGTCCGGGCTTTTGCGAACCCGCCCCATTTTTTAGATGCGGGACAGGTTCGTTGCCGGGCGGGGCCTGATGCGGATGCGTTGTATGCGCTTCGACGCCTTTACAGCTCGATGCTCCTGGAAGAGCCGTCAATGTCATCGATCTTGGCAATGCCTTCTTTCAGGGAGAAGAACGTCAGGCGCGGATCGCCCCAGTCTTCGTAAGTTTCGCCAAGTGCCGTCATGTGCTCGTAGCCTGCTTTGCGAACCTCATCGCCTGCGGTGTCGTTCAAATCGGCTACGCCCGTAACGATGATCCAGCCGCGGCCGGGCTTCCATGCGGAAAGCTCAAATTTGGGGTTCTGCTGCAGCTGATGATAGACATCTTTGTTGGTTGCAGTGCAGAACCACAGGGTGTCGCCTTCGCGCATAACGAAGCTGAAGGGGCGAACGCGGGGCTGGTCGCCTTCGCAGGTTGCCAGGTACCAAGCGGGTACTGCGGTAAGGTATTCAATGATGTCGTCCATGGTGTTCCTTTCAGGTGATTGGAGGTTGCCTTGGTTTGCTAGGGCCGTTAGATGTTGTTATGGCTCGATGCACTCGCGGTTTGGGTTTTGGCGTTTACGCGCCGGCTTTCCTTGCTGGGTTGGGATTTGCACGAGTGGGGAAGTGGCGAGCTGTACGGTTCTGCGTTTATAACAGCATGTTCAAGACGAGATCGGTTGCCAGTACAGCTGCAGTGCCGATTCCTAAATAAACGGTACCGGCGATATCGCGCTTGCTGAAAGAGAGTTCTTTTAAGCGGGTGCGGTTTTCGCCTCCATGATAGCAGCGCGCATCCATGCCCAAAGAAAGCGTTTCGGCGTGTCGGAACGCGCTGGTAAACAGAGGCACAATAAGCGAAGTCATCATGGCAACGCCCCCCTTGGGTCCTTTGCCGAAATTTGCGCCACGGCTAATCTGCGCACGGTAGATAGTGCGCAGTTCGATGGCGAACTGGGGCAGGAAGCGCAGAGCGATTCCCATCATCATAGACAGCTCATGAGCGGGCAATCCGAAGCGTTTGAAGGGCTCTAGAAGGCGCTCGAAGCCATCGGTGAGATCGAGCGTGGTGGTGGCCAGCGTAAGCAGGCTCACGCCCAGCAGCAGCATAGTAAGGCGGATGGCGATAAAGAGCGCCTGGTGCAAGCCTTGTTGGCTAACGCAGATGATCCATAGCTGAAAGTACACTTCGCCGCCCTGAACGAAGAAAATGTTCAGCAGCGCAGTGAAAACCACCAGAATGGCCAGAGGTGCGATGGAGGTAAACGCTTGGCGAAGTGAGATGTGCGCGAAAGCAAATATTCCCGCAGTAAACAATGCGGCGACGCCCAGCGACACGTACGACCCCGCAGCAAACACCATAACCATGAACAGGATTGAAAGCAGGAGCTTTGCGCGAGGGTCCATGCGGTGAACAGCGGAATCCTTGGCGATGTAGCGACCGAATACGGCATCTATTTTCATGATTGCACAGCCCCGCTTCCACCAAGGATGTGAGCAATTTCATCTGCTAACGATTCGGGAAGATAGAGCTTTTCGGGTAAGGGCATGCCTTCGGCACGAAGCTGGTTTGCCAAGGTTTGGGCATGGGGGATGCCGAGGCCAATTTCTCGCAATTCGACAGCATGCTTGGTGAAAATCTCCTCTGGTGTGCCCAGGAACGCCACTTCGCCTTCGTGCATGACCAGCATACGATCTGCAAGAAGGGCGATGTCGTTCATGTTATGCGAGACCATTACCACCGTAAGGTCGCGTTGTTCGTGAAGCTGTTTGATGAGGTCGAGGAAATCGGTGCGTGATGCTGGGTCAAGACCAGCAACCGGTTCGTCGAGTACCAACGTAGTGGGGCGCATGGCAAGCACGCCGGCAAACGCCACGCGGCGTTGCTGACCGCCTGAAAGCTCGAAGGGGCTGCGTTTGCTCAGCGTATCGAAATCAAGATGTACGTCGGCGAGCGCTTCGCGGATGCGGGCATCAACCTCATCTTCGGGCAAGCCCATATTGCGGGGGCCGAATGCCACATCCTCATAGACCGTTTCGGCAAACAGCTGGTGTTCGGGGTACTGGAATACCACGCCGATATCGCCGCGAGCGCAGTTTGCGTTTTTGCGGTCTGCCAGATCTTTGCCGTTCCAGAGCACGCGTCCTTCGGTGGGGTTTGCAAGGCCGTTCAGGTGCTGTACCAGGGTGGATTTACCAGACCCCGTATGTCCTGCAATGGCAAGGAATTCGCCATCGTTGAGGGTGAAGCTGACATTGCGCAAGGCGTAGCGTTGCACTTCCCCAGCTTTCTTTTGTCGTTTGGTGAGCGGCGTGTAGCTGAAGCTTACCTGTTCGAAAGCGATCGACACAGTTCCTCCTTCAGCGTTGCGGTTTCGATATGGGTGCCAACGTTGATGCCACGATCTTGCAGAAGGCGCGACATGTGGGTGGCGAAGGGTACATCAAGGTTAAGGTCGCGAAGAATGTGGTCCTGCGTAAGCACCTCGTCGGGAGTGCCGTCGAGTACGCAGTGGCCATCGTTCAGTACGATCACGCGATCGGCCTCTGCGGCTTCTTCCATGAAGTGAGTGATCATGATAACGGTCATGCCCTGTTCGTGGAGCTCTTTGCATACGCGCATCAAGCCGCGGCGTCCACGCGGATCAAGCATGGCCGAAGCTTCATCGAAAATCAGAATGGAGGGATGCATTGCCAGCACGCCTGCAATGGCGACACGTTGTTTCTGGCCTCCAGAAAGGGCTGCGGTTTCGCGCTTGCCGGAGCCGGCTAAGCCGACTTTTGCCAACGATTCCTCTACGCGTTGACGAAGCTCGGGGTTTTCTATGCCCAGGTTTTCGGGGCCGAATGCCACATCGTTTTCGACGAGACTGGCGACGATCTGGTCATCGGGGTTCTGGAATACCGCACCTGCCGTGCTGCGTATGGCGAAGGTGCTGTCTGGATTGTTGGTTTCCAGGTTGTTCACGGTTACGGTGCCGGTGTCAGGCACCAAGAGTGCGTTGATGAGCTTCGAGAACGTCGATTTACCTGAGCCGTTGGCGCCCAAAACGCAGACGAACTGACCCTCTTCGATAGAGAGAGCCAGTTCGGAAAGTACCTTGGTTTCGCCTGTGTAGGTAAAGGAAACGTCGGAAAAGGTAATCACGGTTTAGCGACCCTTCGTCTGATCCTTCTTAGGAGTAATAAGGTTGGAGATTGATTTGTAGATAACCAGCGTCAAAACCGCGTTGAGCAAACCCTTAAGTAGGTTGAAAGGAATAAGAATGGGGATGATCATTGCCGTTACCGCTTCGAAGGGGACGCCCAACCACATAGGGGTGACAATGAGGTTGCCCACAACAGCGCCAGCCATTGCGGCGATGATGCTGAGCACCAAGCCGCCAATAGCGGCGGGATAGGTGCGCTTCTTCTTGTAGATGATGGCGGCGGGCAATACGAAGCACGTGACGGTGAGCACATTCATAAGTGCACCGGTGAAGTCTGCCATGAGCAGGCCGTGAATGATGGCGGTTAGGATGCCTACCGCAACGCCGGCGCCAGGACCGAACGCGAAGCCGGAAACCATGGCAGGCATATTCGAAGCGTCGAATTTAAGCCAGGTTACGCCGGGCAGCAAGGGGAATTCAATGAACGAAAGAAGAACGCCAATGGCGCACATGAGGGCCATGGTGACCAGTTGCTTGGTGGACCATGCATTGGTGTTCTTGGTGGGGGTGTTCGGGGTAGACAAAGTAAGCCTCCTGTCTCTTCCATCCGGACTGTAACCGTTGGCTTTGGGTTTGCACCAAATCAGTCTGCTTAGCCGCCAGGCCAAGCAGGGTTGCGGGCTTCAGATGAAGCTAGGTTGCTTCGGGGGATCTGTTACCGCCAGTGAGGAATTTCACCTCGCCCTGAAACAGCGTTCGCGGGTTATCCTACCATTCTCTAGTGCCTTGCTCAACTGGGATAGTCCTTTGTTGCGGGAGTTTTCCTCTCGTGGCGAAAGGGTCTTTGGGAAGGTCAACCCCGCAGTAAAAGTGCTTTTGTGGACCCCTCCTGCGGTAAAGGCGCCTTTGAGGCCCTTTCCAACTGGAGTTGCGGGGGTCTTCTCCTTGTAGCGAAGTAAGGTTGCATCGGAAAGTCTTGAGAAGGTTGTTTTATGCGCCTGTTTAGAGTGCAGGAGGGGTGTGTTAAGATATCAGAGCTATTTGTCAGCATCCTTTTTGCCCCCGTAGCTCAGAGGATAGAGCGTCGGTTTCCTAAACCGTGCGTCGGAGGTTCGAGTCCTCTCGGGGGCGCCAGTATCTTCAGGTCCGCCTTAGGCGGGCCTTTTTTTATTTGACGTTGCGCGTTACGGGGAGTGGTTAAAAACGTGCCTCGTGGTTATTCAGCCTATGGGAGAGTTTATTGGTCGTTGCGTTTATGGCGGTACAGACTTCGCCATAGTGTCGCGCCTTCGCCCCGCTTATAGTGTGCCGCCCGCCCGTCCCGCTTATAGCGCTGGTGCCGCCTTAGGAGCTTGAAAACAAAAAACGGCTTGGACTGCAACTTTTTTGCGATTAGGGATTGTTTCTGGGCTTTCAGCTTTGATTCGGGCAGTTGCTGCGGGTTTCTGTTGCTTTGTGAGCAGTGCGTGTTATGCAGAATGGCCTTTAAAAAAATAAGGCCTCGCGTTGCTGCGAGGCCTTATTGTGCCAGTCGTTGTACTTGTTGCCGTGCTGGTTAGTTGTTTCCTGATCCGCCGGATCCTTGGTTGTTGTTGCTAGGGCCATCGGAAATAGTAAGGGTTACCGTGCTGCCGCTAGTGCTCTGCGAGATAACATTTCCCTTTGCTACCGTTGAATCGGACTTGTATTTCAGATCGTATTTGTAACCTGCTTTGTCGAGGGTTTCCTTTGCTTTGCTCTCGGACATGCCAACTACATTGGGGGCTTCGCCAAGACCGCTGGAAATGGTGATGGTAATGGTGGTTCCCTTGGTGGCGGTGCCTGTTTTGCTCTGCTTCGTAACGTTGCCCTTTTCGACATCCTTGCTGGTTTCGGTCGTGGTGTTAACCGCGAAGCCTGCGTTTTCCAGCTTGGAGGTTGCTTGCGACTGCGTCATGCCTACGACGTTGGGGATGGTAACCTTTTCAGAGCCCTTGGAAAGGTGGAATACTACCGTGTCGCCCTTGTTTGCCGTGGTGCCCGAAGGGGTTTCCTGCGATGCGACCATGTTTTCGTCAACGTCATCTGAGAATACGGAATCGCCTTGCTGGCCCGTCAGACCTGCTTCATTCAATGCCTTTTGGGCTTCGTCGGCAGATTTGCCCTTCAAATCGGGGACGGTAACTTGCTCGGTTCCCTTAGATACATTGATCTTGATGGTAGAGCCCTTTACGGCTTGCTCGCCCGCTTGCGGGTCGGTGCTTACTACGCTGCCAGCAGGAACGGTGCTGCTATACACTTCCGTTTCGGTGCCAACCTTGAAGCCTGCCTGTTCAAGCGTGGTGCGTGCCTGGGCAATAGACTTGTTCGTTACATCAGGCACGGTAGCCTTATCGCCGCTGCCATTCATGGCGAACATGGCACCCGCAATGCCGATGATGCACAGCAGTGCCACGACAACACCGATAATGGTGTTGCGCTTCTTCTTTTTGGCTGCCGCCTCTTCGTCTTCGGCGGAATATACGCGTGGGCTTACCTGGGTAAAACCACCGGTAGCTTGGCCGCCGGCAACAGGGCTCATAACAGCGGTGCCGTTTTGCATAGGTGCAACGCCGCCCATAACCTGGGTTTTAAGGCCGCTGATATCATCGCCAAGCGCAATGGGACGACCTGCCAGGAAGTCGTTCAGCACATGACGCATCTCTGAAGCATCCTTGAAGCGCTTATTGGGATCCTTTTCCATGGCCTTCATGATGATGGCTTCCAGGCCAGGGTCGATGTTCGGATTGATGGTGCTAGGCGGCGCGGGAAGCTCGTTGACCTGCTTCACGGCAACGCTTACCGCGTCTTGGCCGTCGAAGGGAAGCTTTCCGGTGGTGGCTTCGTAGAGGACTACGCCCAACGAGTAGATGTCGCTGGCGCCAGTGAGTTCCTTACCCTGAGCCTGCTCGGGCGATACGTAATGGGCAGTGCCCAGAACGGTTGCCGTTTGGGAAAGGCCTGCGTCACCTGCGCGTGCAATGCCGAAGTCCATTACCTTGATGTTGCCATCAGGCTGGATCATGATGTTTTGCGGCTTGATGTCGCGGTGGATTACGCCGCCTTCGTGCGCAACGGAAAGCGCCTGAGCAATCTGGCTGCCGATTTCGGCTGCCTTTCGCTGATTGATCGCGCCTCGTTCGTTGATGGCGGTTTTAAGATCGGTTCCGCGGAGGAACTCCATAACAATGTAGTAGGTTTCGCCGTCAAGACCCCAGTCGTAAATGCTTACGATGTAGGGGCTCTGCAGGTTAGCTGCAGATGCCGCTTCCTGACGGAAACGCTTGGTAAAGGTTGGGTCGGCTGCATACTGGGGCAGCATAACCTTTACGGCTACCGTGCGGCCTAGGACGTTGTCCTGTGCGCGGTATACCTCTGCCATGCCACCAAGGCCGACTCGTTCAGTTAGCGTGTAACGGTTGTTGAATGTTCTGCCAACCATGCTTCCAGCCACGTTTGTACTCCCTTTGGATCCATGCTTAACGACCATCGCATAAGCATATCGTATTACCATGTCAAGTTCCTCGTTTTTGCAAGGCTTTCACGAGGAATCAGGAAACGCTTTTCTTACAGATTCCCTTGCACTTCAAGCGCTGCCTTCAGTACGCCTTGGGCGCGTCCGGCTGCACCGCCGGAAAGGCTCTCGCCGGCCTCTTCGAGGACGATGGCCACTACTACTGAGCAGTCATCAGATGGGCCCATGCCCACAAACCAGCGGTCGTCTTTTTCCTTGCCGGTTTCTGCGGTACCGGTTTTGCCGGCAATCTGCACGCCGGAAATGGCGGCTGCCTTACCGGTGCCGTTGTTCACAACCCCTTCAAGCACCGTGCGTACACGTTTGGCTACCGATGAAGAGCATACGTTCGACATCGTGGAAGGCGTTGCGCGATAGCTGTTCTTGCCGTCGGAATTGTTTACGCTGTCGACCAGGTAGGGCTGCATAATGGTGCCATTGTTGGCGATTGCGCAGCCCACCAACCCCATCTGCAAAACGGTTGCCTGCGGGCCCGCGGGGCTGGCGTGTTCGCCTACCGGCTCACCTGCTGCGGCCCATGCGGTTTCCCATTCGGTCATCTCTTTCGGGTCGGGCATCAGCGATTTCGCAAGCGGCAAATCGAAGTTCAACGCGTTATTGAAGCCGAATTTCTCGGAAGAGGAAACAAGATCTTCCGCGCCGATCTGGTCGCCGAGCTGCGCGAATACGGTGTTGGCGGAAAGCTCGGTCGCGCGCTGCAGCGTAATGGTGCCGTATGACGCGTTGTTGAAGTTCGTCACCTTGCCGCCGCCGATGTCGAGCGTGGAGGGGGAATCGTACTGAGTCGATTCAGTTGCCACATTGTCTGCCAGCGCGGTGGTCAACGTAACGATCTTGAACGTGGAGCCGGGCGAGTACAGCGCCTGGGTTGCGCGGTTGTACAGTGCCGAAGAATCACCGCCGGAAGAAAGGATGCTGTCAACGTCGTCAGCATCGTATGTGGGCGAAGAGGCAAGGGCCAAAATCGCTCCCGTCTTCGGGTCGATGGCAACGCAGGCACCCTTGTAGCCCTTCAACGAGTCTTGTGCAGCCTTCTGAATGGTTGAATTGATAGTGAGCTTCACGTCGTTGCCTGCGGTGCCGGCTCCGGAATAGGAGTTCAGCACATCGATCCATGAAGCGTAGTTGCTTTCGCCCTTCAGCGTATCGTTGCAGGAAGCCTCAATGCCGGAGGTGCCGTATGTGTCGGAAGCGTACCCCACCACGTGTGCAGCAAGGGTTCCTGCGGGATACTCGCGCTTGTAGGTGCCATCGTCTTGCAGTACGGAATGAGCCAGAAGCACGTTGTCGTATGTGGTGATGGCGCCGCGTTCGGTTTTCGATTCTTTTGCCAGCGTATGGTTGTTGATAGGCATGTTCTTGTATTCGTCTGCCTGGATAACCATGATCATTGTCAGGTTGGCAACCAGCAGCGCAAACAGGGCAGAGAATACGATCATGGTGCCGGTAAGGCGCTTGCCCAGGGAAACGCGTCCCAGCGCACCGTTCAGGCTTACTACGCCTGTGCCCGATGCCATTTCGGTGCCCAAGCCCGTGCCTTGATCGCTTGCGCGCAGCAGGAAGCCCAAGATGATGAAGCTCGCCAGAAGCGAGGAACCGCCTTGGCTTACGAACGGGAGGGTAAGGCCCGTAAGAGGGATAAGGCGTGTTACGCCGCCTACGATGATGAAGGCCTGCAGCACGATAACGGCAGTGAAGCCCACGGCCATAAACGAGCTGACGTCGCTCTTTGCTCGAACGGAAATCAGGATGCCGCGGATGGCAAAGCACAGATACAGAAGCAGTACACCTGCAGCACCCAAAAGACCCGCCTCTTCGGCGATGGCGCTGAAGATGAAGTCAGATTCAACAATAGGAATCTGCTCTGCCATGCCGTTGCCAATGCCTACGCCGAACAAGCCGCCATCTGCGATGCTGAAGATGGACTGAACCAGCTGATAGCCCGTGTTGGTGGGGTCGGCGAAGGGGTTGAGCCACGTATCGACGCGAACCTGAACATGGCTGAACAGGAAGTATACGAATACGAAGCCTACGGAAACCATCAGAAGGCTGATGACGATGTAAGCATGCTTGCCAGTGGCCACGTAGAGCATGGTGACGAACACGAAGAACAGAACCAAAGCCGAGCCCAAGTCCTTTTCGAATACGATGACCAGCAAGGCCACGGCCCACATGATGATGACGGGAACCAGTGCGCGCATGTCGGGTACGCGGAAGGGCCCCAGCTTGTGGTTGAAGACAGAAAGCATTTCGCGGTTCTGCGCCAGGTACGCCGCCAAGAAGATGACGATACAGATTTTCGCAAGCTCACCAGGCTGAATGGAAAAACCGCCGATGGAAAGCCAAATGCGCGAACCGTAGATTTCGTTACCGATAACCGGAAGCATGGGTGACATCAGCAGCAGGATGCCGGCGATCATGATGGTGTATTTGTAGCTGCCAAGCTTGTCGAGATTCTTCACGAATGCCAAAACAAGCACCATGAACACCACGCCAAGGAACAGCCACCCAACCTGTTTCATAGCCAAGTCGGGTGCAAGGCGCGTGATGAAGGCGATGCCAATGCCCGACAGAGCGAATGAAAGCGGGAGGATGGCGGGATCGGCGCCGGGGGCAAGCTTGCGAATGGCCAGATGGGCCACCACAAAGGTGGCAAACATGCTCAAGGGCACCGTTAGGTTGTCGAGCGTTACCTGGTTCCCTTCGTTGAGGGCGACCATGGCAAACAGCAATATAACAAGAGGAGCTGCGATGCAAAGAAGCATCAGCTCGGTATTGCGTCGGGTCATTGACTACTCGCTTTCGTTGGCGCTCTTCTTCGTCTTCGAGGTAGAGGAGTCGGAAGACGCTGCTTTGTCGGCAGAAGCAGAAGCGTCGCTTTGCTTAGTTGCGGCATCTTGGCGGGCAATGTCTTCCTGATAGGAAGCGATAAGCTCATTTGCCTCATTCATGCTGCCAACCGAAATGCCATCGTTGATACGGCTTGCCACACTCGGTGAAAGCTTGCTCACATCAACATCGGTAACACGGTCGAGGCTAGAAAGAGGCATGCCGAACAGGTCGTCTTGCAAACCGCGGTATACGGCAACCTTGCCGTCCTGGTTCACCAGGTAAGCGGAGTTGTTCACATATTGATAGGCGGTAACGCCAGCGATTGCGAAAATGGCAATAACCGCTAGGACCAAGAACGTGTAGAGAATCTTCGATTTGCGCTGTGCTTTGCGTTCACGCACCTCGCGAAATCCTTCAACGTCCACCACCACGGCAGTTGCGTTATCGAACCCACCTGCCTCAAGCGCGGCAGCCACCAGATTGTCGGCGCATTCCTGCGCAGTGCGGCTGTGGCCCATAACGTGCTCGATCTGCGGATCTTCGATCATGGTGCAAATGCCGTCGGAGCATAGAAGGATGCGGTCGCCCGTTTCAACGTTCAGCTCGTAGATATCGGGCTGCATATGAGGGTCGGATCCGATGGCTCGCGTGATAACCGAGCGGTTCGGGTGAACGCGGGCTTCGGCTTCTGTGAGCTGGCCGGCTTCGATCATGTCGGCCATGAGGCTATGGTCGCGCGTAAGCTGCTGGAGCTTTCCTTCATGTAGAAGGTATGCGCGCGAGTCGCCAACCTGGGCGATAATCAGGCGCTCACCTTCCAGGATGGCAGCGGTAAGCGTGGTGCCCATGCCTTCGCGGCCAATGCCTTTTGCGGGCGCTTTGATAACGTTGAGGTTTGCGGCAATTACGGCACGCGCCAACGCGTCAGAATCGGCGTGGTCGGGCGCAAGCTCCATGATGGTGTTGATGGCAATTTCCGAGGCGACTTCGCCTGCTTCGTGGCCACCCATGCCGTCGGCAACGGCAAAAAGCGGCGGAACCGCAACCAGGCTGTCTTCGTTATGTTCGCGGATGTGGCCAACTTCAGTGCGGCTTCCGAAGAAGGCGATGGCGTTGGACTCATCTGCGGCTTTGCGCTCGGCGCGGGCGTTGCGGGGAGTGGGCATAGTTGAATTCATCTTCCTCTTTTACTGGGCGAACCGTACGCGCATGGTTACATCGCCAACGGCAACTTTGTCGCCGTTCTTCAAAGCGGTGGGTTCAGAGATAAAGCGACCATTGACGGCAGTGCCGTTAGTAGAGCCTAGGTCCTCCACGAAGAGGTTCTGGCCCATGAGCACAAAGCGCGCATGGCGCGAAGATACGTATTCGGCACCGATGACGATATCGGATCCTGGGCTGCGGCCTACGATAACCGGGCCGTTGACGGCAATGTTCACGCCGCGAAGTTCCTTGGGCCCTTTTTCGATGGCAACGGTCCAGGTCTTTTCGCCTTTGCGCTGTCCGCGCACCAGACCAATGCCAGTTTTCATGATGGCGAAAAGGAACAGGTAGAGCAGTGCTACAAAAAGCAGTCTGCCTATGAGGAGGATTACGTCGATCACGGGTTAGCCTATCGTTTGAAACGGGTTTAAAAGGTGCGCATAAAGCGCAAACGGGCTGTGCCAGCAAGTGACGCAGCCCGTTCAAGGAAAAATCCCTATCGGAAGGTGAATAAGAACGTAGTGGTGCCAACAGTTATGCGGTCGCCTTCCTGCAACATGGTGGAAGCGATATGGTGGCCGTTCACCAGCGTGCCGTTGGTGGAGCCAAGGTCGGCAACACTCCAGGCGTTCGCATTTTCGCGACGAATTTCAGCGTGGGTACGGCTTACGTTCAAATCTTCAATAGCGATGTCGCTGGAAAGGGCGCGCCCCATTACGATCTGCGCCTTAGTGATGGGGAAGGAACGGTTTGTGGTGAGGTCGATAAGACGAGGCTGCTGATTGGCGGCGCGCTGCGGAACAGCTTCGGGAGCATTGAGCTCATCAAAGCGAACGGTTCGCGGAGCGGCAGCGGGTGCCTGCGATGGGGCAACAGGCGCTGCGTCGTAGGCTTCCTCTGCGTTTCCCATTGCCAGGGCATCTTCGGCCATTACGTCAATGCCCGAGCTAGCGAATTGCTGAGCCTGGGCAGGGGCTTTCTGCACGGGAGCATAAGCCTGCTGTTGGCCGTAGCTCTGGGGCGTAGGGATGTTTGCGGGAATGGGAGCGCCAGCGTCCTGCGCGGAAAGGCCGTAGCGCTGCATTTCCTCCGCACGAAGCTGTGAAACGATGGGGGCGGAAACCAGTTCGGCCACCACGTCGAACTTGCCATGCTTCAGCTCGTCGTCGATGATGAAGCGCACTAAGGGAGAGCCGTCCATTACAAGACCCAGTTCCTGGGCCTTGCCGCGAAGATATGTTTCGGTTTCGCCTGCTAAAGTGGGGTAGTAGCCAAACAGACGTTCATCGTCGTCGGGGTTTACCAGCACGGTGTACAGTGTTGGTGCGTATTCTTTGCCGGCGCCGACCATCTTTTCGCGGCGCATCTGCTTTTCGGCTTTTTTGGCAATCTGAACGGGGCTGATGGGAGCATCAAAAAACTTGTCGCCCATCTCATCGAAGCCATCTTCTACGCGGCGTTCGAATTTTGAGAAAAACCCCATGTGTGATCTCCTTTTACGGTGTATAAATCGTTGTATTGGGAGTGCGGTATATGGCCGCACGGTATTCCAACCATCAATCTTGCCATAAATAATAGTACTGGTGGGCTTTTTCACCCCATCGCCATTAAACAAGCTGATAGTTTTTTGTAGGTGCGCAGGGGCAGGATTCCCAGCTCGTTATTGATTTGTGCTCTTGTTTACGAAAAAGTTCACCATAGGTTACAATCTTCGCAACAGAAAGCTGATGTGAGGCATGTGTTTATACGGCATTGGGGGATGTAATGAAGGTGCGCGCTGGAGATATGTCTAGGAAAAAAGCGAATGTGGCGTTTGCTTTGGGGGTCGCCGCCCTTGATGTTGGCGGGGCTTTGATTCTACGTGCATTGGGTTAAGCAAAATATTCCAAGGAAATTGAAATTTTTTCTTGCGTTGGATTAGCACCTAAGGTAATCTAACTCGTGCACAAAAGCTGCACATGCGGGTGTGGCGGAATTGGCAGACGCGTACGGTTCAGGTCCGTATGAGCTTCGGCTCATGAAGGTTCAAGTCCTTTCACCCGCACCATTTGCAAATCAGGCACCCAATTGGGTGCCTTTTTTATTATCATAAAACCCGTTTACTGGTTCGTAATGCATGGTAGTTAGGAGATCCTGTATGAGGCTCATTCATTGCTTGAACAACATTTCTGCCCAAGGTACCGATTTGCTTGATCCTAAGGCATATTCACTTACCGATTCACTGGATGAAGCAGAGGGCATTCTTGTTCGCAGTGCCGCCATGCATGATATGAAATTCCCCGCTGGTCTTCGCGCTATTGCGCGCGCGGGCGCTGGCGTGAACAACATTCCGCTCGATCGCTGTGCTGACGAAGGCATCGTGGTCTTTAACACCCCTGGCGCAAATGCCAACGCCGTTAAGGAAATCGTGCTTTGCGCGCTTCTGCTGGGTAGCCGTGACATTCTGGGCGGTATTGAATGGTGCCGCGAAAATGCGGATGACGAGAACATCACCAAGGCAGCCGAAAAGGCAAAGAAGAAGTTCGCCGGTCAGGAAATCAAGGGCAAGAAGCTGGGTGTTATCGGTTTGGGTGCTGTTGGTGCCGAGGTTGCCAACGCCGCAGTTGAGCTGGGCATGGACGTATACGGTTACGACCCGTTCGTTTCGGTAAGCGCCGCATGGAAAATCTCCAGCCCCGTTCATTACATCACTGATTTGAAGGACATCTTCCGCACGTGCGACTACATCACCATCCATGTTCCTGCGCTGAAGGACACCATCGGCATGGTTGATGCCCATATGTGCTCCCTTATGAAGGAAGGCGTAGTGCTGCTGAACTTCTCGCGCGATACGCTGGTCGACGAAGCCGCTCTTAAGGTCGTGCTGGACTCGGGTCGCGTGAAGCGCTACATCACCGACTTTGCAACGCCGGGCACTATGAAGATGAAGAACGCGGTTGTTCTTCCTCACCTGGGCGCTTCTACTGAAGAGGCAGAAGATAACTGTGCCATCATGGCTGTTCGCGAGCTGATGGATTATTTCGAGAACGGCAACATTACAAACTCCGTGAACTATCCTGCATGCGACATGGGCGTATGCCCTGCGGGTCTTACCCGTATTGCGCTGCTGCATAAGAACGTGCCGAACATGATTGCTCAGATTTCTAGCATCCTTGGCGATGACAATGTGAACATTGCCAACTTCATGAACAAGGCTCGCGGTGACTATGCCTATACCCTGATCGATATGGACCAAGCTCCTTCGGACGGCGCCATTGCAAAGCTCCGTGAGATCGATGGCGTTCGTCGCGTTCGTCTTATCTAGCTTGATCGTTAGCGTTGCCGGGCAAGATCTGGCCGCGAAGCTGTTAGCTTAAATAGGAGATAGGGATAGGTTTCGATTTCTCTTTCCCAGCAAACGCAAGAAGGCACCCGATTGGGTGCCTTCTTTTTCATACAATAAGGAGCTTGTTCCTATTTTCCCGGAAAGCCTTTGTCCTCGATTTTGCCGGGGCCATCGGCTGCCGAGGTTGCCAGTTCGTCGCAGCGCTCGTTTTCAGGATGGCCTGCATGGCCTTTTACCCAATGGAAGCTGACGTTGTGGGGTTTCTTCGCTTCCAGAAGACGTTTCCACAGGTCAGAGTTTTTTACTGGCTCTTTTTTGGAGTTCTTCCATCCGCGTTTGAGCCATCCTTCAACCCAGTGCTGGTTGAAGGCGTTTACTACGTATTGCGAATCGGAGTGGACTTCAACCGTGCAGGGACGTTTGAGTGCTTCCAGCCCAGTGATAACCCCCAGAAGCTCCATGCGGTTATTGGTGGTGCAGGTATACCCTTGCGATAGTTCGCGCGTATGCAGTTTCCCGTTTGAGTCAGTGAAGTGCAAAACGGTGCCAAAGCCGCCAGGGCCGGGGTTGCCGCGTGATGATCCGTCGCTGTAAAGAATAACTTTCATATAGGTGTCTCCTTGGGGAGGGTAGGGGCGCTTCCCTTGGGTGGGGTGGGGCGGACTATCGTTTCCCCGCTACCCTCTGTTGTTGTATGTGGTGGTGCTTTCGGTTATTTGCAGGCAGCTTCAATTAGTTTGCGCAACTCGTCAAAGCCTGTGCCCTTTTCCGATGAGCAGACCACCATGTTTACGCTATCGGGCAAGTTCAGCTGCTTTCGGATGGCGGCCTTCTGTTTGCTTGCCTCGTTCTTGCTCACCTTGTCTGCTTTGGTGAGCGCAATCATGAAGGGGAGTTGACATTCGGTAAGGAAGTTCACCATCTGTTCATCGAGCTTAGTGGCGGGGTGACGGATGTCGATAAGCGAAACAACCAGCGCATAGTAGCGATATTGGTCGAAGTATCCGTTGATCATTTCCGACCAACGGGCCTTTTCGCTTTTTGCCACTTTCGCATAGCCGTACCCTGGAAGGTCGACAAAGTCGATTTCCTTGGTGGTGAAGAAGTTGATGGTGCTGGTTTTGCCCGGCATGGAGGAAACCTTGGCGAGCTTCTTGCGGTTGAAAAGGCGATTGATAAGGGAAGATTTTCCCACGTTAGAGCGACCCACAAATGAGACTTCGGGGCGTACCGACTTAGGGATTTGCGCGGAAGTGCCATAGGCTCCTTGGAATTCAACCAGGTTGTAGTTCATGGTGTGCTCCTTCTGCGTTTGTTTCTTCTTACTAATTAATAGGTTACGATCGGCGAGTCGATGGAACTCGTGGGGTGCGCTGGTCTTGCGAAATCACGCATGACACAGGCTAAACGAGATGAAAGACTGGCTCGATACCGTGCACGGTTGGCTTGTGGCAGATTGCTCACGAGGCGCTTTTGCCTTGCGTTTGGCCTGGGCGCTTCGCTTGTTGAGTTTCCATGATAGCGTTGATGCCCTTGCGATAATACGCAGATAATGGAAGTTCAAACAGCCCCCATTGTATTGATGTGCGGCTAATTCTGAAGGGAATAGGGCATATATGAGTGTTTTCGAGAACTTCATTTCAAGTATTACGGGCGGCGATTTGCTAGGAAAGCTAATCGTGGCAATTGTCCTGGTTTGCGCCATAGCGGTTGTTTCCCATGTGCTGGTGAAGTGGCTGCGCCATATTATGCAGCGTGACGATACCTCCATTCCCCAAAGTTCGATTTTCATCAATATTATGCGCGGCATAGTGTGGGGTTTGGGCTGCTGCTTTGTCTTGGACACGTGCTTCAATGTGAATATGTCGGCGCTTATAGCCGCCCTGGGCGTTGGAGGCATCGCCCTTTCTCTCGGTTTTCAGGACACGCTTTCGAACCTTATTGGCGGTGTACAAATATCCTTTATGAAGATCGTGAAGCCGGGCGACAACATCCAGGTTGGTTCAAGCAAGGGGGTGGTGCAGGACGTTACGTGGCGTCATGCAACCATCAAGAACCGCTTGGGCGAAACGGTAATCATCCCCAATTCGGTAATTTCGAAGAATGCGGTAGTGCACCTGCCGCCACCAGAGCGCGTGTCGGTTCCCTTTGTCGCAACTACGTGTAAAGATCTGGATGCGGTTGCAGGGGAAGTTGAAAGGGTTGCTCATGATATTGCCCTTGAGCATACCGGCATCGTGAAAGAGCCTTCGGTGCTATTCACTGAGATTACCGAGGGGGGCTTGGCGGGCAAGGTTGTTCTTGAGGTGGAGGACGCCGCCCAGGCGACTCCCGTTTCAGATGCAATTACTCGTGCGATTGCCCCCTTGGTGAGAGCCTAAGCATACCTTTAGAACATGTTCAATATTCATTTTGAGATGTGCAGAATCTATTTCCTAACCTATAACTCACATGAATAGAATAGTGTTACTGTTCATTGCGACGGTGCTAGATTCACCAATTTGAGAATGATGTTCAAATTGGCAGAAATCAATATTGACCTGCGTAGATAGTTTCAGAAAATGGGTTGTTAAGGAGCGTTCTATCGGTCAGTTATTGCATATTATGCGCAGGTCAGGCTCTTTATAGTTTTTTGTTATTTAAGAAAACAAAAAGTTGTTTGCGATAACTGCACACGAACCTGAAAATGGGTATCCAGAAGTCGCGCTCCGGTTCGTTTGTTGGGTCGAACGGATCGAAGCAAGCCTGGTTTCGTTCAGTAGGGTGAAACGAAACAAGGCACGCCAGGTTTCGTTAATTGGGTGGAACGGACCGGCATTTTTAGGGGAAAGGCCTTCGGGCCTTAAAAAGACTTCTAATGGAGTAAGAGTTTCCGAAAACAATTGAGGGTAATGAAGGGAATCCCTTTGCTTGGGGCAAGGGGAACAAGTTGTCTTGCGCCCAGGGAGTGCAAGACAAAAAATGAAAGGAAGGTAGGTGCAATATGTCCGACGCAATGCAAAGCTCGTATCACGGCATCGCAGCACGTCTTGACCGTATGCCTATCACTGGCTTCCACAAGAAGATCTTGTGGCTGCTTGCCGGTATCACGTTCTGCGACTCCGTAGATATGGCCGTTGGCGGTCCTATCGGTATGGTTCTCCAGTCCACCTATGATGCTGCAGGCAATCAGTGGATGACCTTGGAGCAGTTCGCACTGTTCAACTCTATCACCATGA